>Ga0228700_1000227_pt1 | contig 54351 bp, 61 predicted proteins | sample McNCre317_Aug_MG_FD_178019 | JGI IMG/M metagenome (GOLD analysis project Ga0228700, IMG submission 178019) | Freshwater microbial communities from McNutts Creek, Athens, Georgia, United States - 3-17_Aug_MG | ecosystem: Environmental > Aquatic > Freshwater > Creek | place: USA: Georgia...
CGAGCCCGCCCCGCCGGTGGAAGAAGCTCAAGCGATTCCAGGCCTCGATGGCTGTGGTCGATCGCTACCTGGCTTCATTGGACCACGGTACGCGGGGACCGAGCCGGGGCTAGCCGCCTGGGCTTGGGGCGTTTGACCGCCCGCCAAGACGGCGCTTTCCCCGTCGAGGCCACCTGAACGATCTGACAGGGGCGGCCCTTGCTGGCATCCAAGAGCACGGACATAACCCGGTGCTCGCCGGTCACGTCCAGCACTTCGTTTCGGCCAAGATGCTGCCTTTCCACGCGAAATCGCAGAAGAACCAGGTTCCCCTGGTGCAGTGAGGGCAGATCAATCCGGACTCGCGGTGCGTCGGGGAGGTCAACCAGCTCCAAGAAGGTGAGCGCCATGTGGTCCCGCTACACCAAAAAGTTGACGGAGGGGCTGAGCAGCGGTGTAAACCAGACCCGGCCCCGCAAAGGGCTCGGTTGTCAGGCTCCGTGCAGGCCCCGTCAGGGGCTCGCCACATGGATCCGGGAAGCTCCCTGGAAACCCAGTGAAAAGACCAACTGTTCTAGTCAGGTGACCGCAAGGAAGCCTGAATGCCGCGCCCACTGTTTGATCAGGGAAGCTCCTGAGAGGTGGAAGCGGGGAGTGCTCAGGGGATCGAAACCCCTGGAGAAAGAGCGCTCTGGCTAAGTAGGCATTGCAGAGGTCGGTTTCGAGATCCCACGGGATCAAGATCTCTCCAGGGAAGTGGCTGTATCTCATCCCTGTCGCTGAAGCTAGAAACCCCAACGCTACTGTCACCAAACCAAATTTTACTTCCTCCCCTTTACCTTCTCATCTACTCAAAGCTCTCACTGCACTAGAAGAACTACTCGCTCACGCTTTTGCTTTAGCAGCGCTCCTAGCAGCCGATCTCGCTCCATGCGATCTCGCTCTATCAGCCGCTTCAAGATCAGGTTCCCAAACCGATCTCGATCTCGCACCTGTGTTCCAGTTCACTCGAAACCCAGCTTTATCCACAGCCTGTCCACACCTAACCCACTTATGCTGACGCGATCTTCCGTTTTTCAGTGACGGTATCGAAACGAGTACCGCGCTTTTCTTCTCGCAGGTTCCTTAATTTGGTTGACGGTCTAACCCACTCTGGGTAGGTACGTTGGCCGCTCTCGCTTCTCTGCCTCTTTTCAGCTATCGGGGAAACTGAATGACGCCCACACCGTCTGAAGGGTCCGTCGTACCCAAAAACTACGATGAGTTGCAGAAGCAGTACGGTGCTCTCATCTATAAGTTGCTGCTCAAGTACAACAAGGTCGAGCGCAACATGGAGGATCTCCACTCCTACGTTTGGGTGAAGATCTTAGAAGCGAGTCTTCTCGAACGATTCGAGGATTACGTGAGTCGTCAGACTCCGAAGGTCCTCTCGGCCCTTGAGTGCTGCGTCTTCTTGGGTGTTTCTTGGGGGCAGTGGATCACTGCGATGGGCTCTTACCACGTCGGTGAGGCCCGAGGCACCGATCAGTACGGCAACGTTCGGCGTCGTCAGGGACGCTGGATGCCGACTCCGATCAACCTCGCTGAGTTCGAGGCTCGCGGACTTCCCGGGTATTCTGCGAAGTCCGCCCTCTTTGCTTTCGATGACATCGTTCGCCTCTCGGTTGACGAGGTGCGGCTCAACAACGGTAAGATCCGCCGCCCCTTCCGGGTGATGGGTCGCGACATTGATTCTGAGGGGCGTGTTGTTGGTGAGACTCGTCCTGAGGGGCTCATCAAGTTCCCGGATGTTCACGTCACGAAGGCCCAGTTCCGCAACTACTTGGCGACAGCGGTCTTGAATCACTACGCCAACTTCTGCCGTACGGCTGAGCGCCGCCACAAAGAGCGTCCGGTTACGCTTCCTGCGTTTCTTCGCGAGGATGACGCGCCTTCTTGGGAATCCACACTGCCTGATCAGCAAGCGGGTGCCGATACCATGCTGGCCTTGGCTGAGGCCCGTCAGATGCTCTCAGCCACCCTTCACGAGTGCCTGGATGGGGTCCCGTCGTGTAAGCCCGTGGCGGAGCACGAGACCGAGGTCTTCTCGATGCTTGAGAACGGGTCTTCGCTCATGCAAGCGCTCCGCGACTCCAACTTACCGCCGAAGGTCCGGAACGCTGTCTTGGACACGATCAGGCCTCTGGCTGCTGACTTCGCGCTTTAGCCCTTTTGTCAACCAGCTCGGGTGATGGAACGCATTGCTCGACTGGTCCGGACTTCCGGGGATTTGCGGCGGAAGATCTGGGCGTCCATGCCCCTACAACTTCGCTTTGCGGAGTTCCTGACTCGTCTCGCGGTCACTACGATCGACTCCTTCGGGAGTGGGATCTACAGCGTGTTCGCCGACCGGGGCGTGGTGGACGTGCCGGATCCCCGCTCAAGCCTGGCCAAGGCCTTCGGCAAGCGGGCCTACGTGATGCTGGCCTCCAAGTTCCACGACCCGCAGTTGGTCGAAGAAGTGATGATGAACTTCTTGGTCGGGTTCTTGGAGAAGGGCTCCAAGAACATGGAGCCCGGATGGTCATTGCGCGACGCTGAGAACTACGTGCTTCGTGGTCTTACGAACGCTGCCCTCAACGCCAAACGTAAGAAGCGCGAAGTCAGCGACACCTATACGAGTGAGGGTGAAGAGAAGCGGCACGAGCTGCCCATCTTCGATGAGGACACGGCGGAGCGCCAGTTGAAGCGGATGCTGCCCCGGATCAAGTCGAAGCTGGAGGCGATCCACCCGGACGCCCCGCTGTACCTCAAGCTCTCGATTCTCGACGGGTACCAGGATCGCGAGATCCTCGGGGATGTGGAGCACGGGGTACCTTCCTTGTTCACGCACCCTTACGGTAAGCAGGGCAAGCCCTTGAACGAGAAGGTTTGGAGCAACGTCTACAAGCCGAAGATCTTCGCGGTTTTGAAGGACAACTTTGGGGACATGGGCGTCCACCGGAGCTGATCCGGTGGTGTAGGCACCTGCGTGGCCAACCAGATCCTGCTCGGTGATTGTCTCGAAGTTCTCAAGACCCTGCCCGATGCGTCGGTAGACGCCATCGTGACGGATCCGCCCTATGGGCTCGGGAACCGGGAGCCTACGCTCAACGAGATCGTGGCCTATCTCCAGGGCTCAGGTCTGGACACAGGCGGCGACTTCATGGGGCATGCCTGGCAGATCCCGTCAGTCGAGGTCTGGCGGGAGTGCTTCCGTGTGCTCAAACCCGGCGGGCATCTCCTGAGTTTCGCTGGGACTCGGACCATCGGACTCATTCACGTGGGGATCCAGGCCGCCGGGTTTCAGTGCCGGGACACCGTGGCGACTGAGTTCGGGACCACTGTGTTGCAGTGGGTCTATGGGAGCGGCTTCCCTAAGTCTCTGAATATCGCCAAGGCTCTCAAGAAGGCGGGTGCTGCCCCTGAGGTCGTAGCTCGGTGGGAAGGGTGGGGCACGGCGCTCAAACCAAGTTGGGAGCCCGTGTTGGTATTCCGAAAACCTGTCGAAGAATCGACGGTGATGGCTCAAGTGCTCGCTACCGGGACAGGTGGGCTCAACATCGACGCCACCCGGATCACCACGCAAGACAATCTGGGTGGTGGGGCCTACGCCAAGAATGGTTCGGATCGTCACGACGGTGCCGAGAACTGGCGTTACAAGCGTTTAGGCGGTGCAGGTGAGTTTCAGCAACCGTCGGGGCGCTGGCCCGCGAACGTTCTGTTGGTCCACCAAGATGGCTGCAAGCAGGTAGGCTCCAAGAAGGTCAAGGCTCCCGTAATCAACCGCTTCGATGACGGTATGAAGCCCTTCGGAGACGGTGCGGGGCATTCTTACACTTCGGAACAGACTGGGGATGCTGACGGGATGGAGGAAATCCCGGTCTACGAGTGTGAGGACGGGTGCCCGGTCAAGCTGTTGGACCAGCAGAGTGGTTTGCTCAAGAGCGGTTCGATGCGCGCCGGGCAGCTTCGGATAGGGTCAGCGGGGGACGGTGGGTACCATGGCAATATGCCCTCAACTGCCACGGAGATTGGCTATTCAGGGGACTCTGGGGGGGCTTCCCGCTTCTTCGGGCAGATCCAACCCGACGCCCCATTTCTTTACACGGCCAAGGTCAGTAAGTCGGAGCGCAACAGAGGTCTGAGTTCTGAGGGCTTCCGTGAAGGCTTCGTGGTGCTCAAGGACGACCTGTCCTCTGAGGACCTGGAGCTTTTGGCTGAGCAGTGGCCCGAGACTTTGCCGTCTCCTATGGGCCCTCTGGACAAGACGTTGGTGCCGAAAGGGTTCGCCCGGTTCTTCGAGGATTTGAAGCCCGGCGTCAACCCGCACCCCACGGTCAAGCCTTTGGCGCTCATGACGTGGCTCGTGAAGCTCGTGGCCCCTAAGGGTGCTGTGATTCTGGATCCTTATTTTGGTTCAGGGACCACAGGGCTCGCCGCGTTGGAGGCAGACTGCACTTTCATCGGGATTGAGCGTGACCCTGTATTTCACGGGGTCGCCAAGAGTCGCATCGAGGGTATGGCGGACACTCTTGAGGCTAATGCCGACGATCGGAGAGCCCGAGAGGTGTTTGCACTCATGCAAGAGCTTGGGCAAGAGGAAGCATGACCGTCATCGGGATGTCAGACCGGCGTTGTCCTAAGTGCGATACCCGGATGCCACCCATGCCGGAGAAGGTGTTCTCCTGCACGATGCGTTGCCCCAATTGCGATTCGTCTGTGGGGATGAATGTTCTGAGCCTTACAACCAGTCTCGTGTACGACTCGGCTGATGACAAGCCGGAGCCCGAGCATGATTGATCTATTCGCGCCACCGAGACGTTACAAGATCATCTACGTGGATCCGCCTTGGCACTACTTCGGAGCCACCGACAAGGATCAAGCGGCAGGTAAGCACTACAACACGATGACCCACGAGGAACTCGTGGCCCTTCCGGTGCGGCAGCTCATTGAGGATCCTGGGGTCGTCTTCATGTGGGCCACAGGGCCGAAGCTCGGGGAAGCCATCGACTTGATGCGGGCCTGGGGCTTCCACTACCGCTGCATCGGGTACGTCTGGATCAAGACCACCAAGGAAGGCAAGGTCATTGAGGGGCAGGGGATCCGCCCGAGCTTCGTCAAGCAGATGGACGAAGTGGTGCTTGTGGGTTCGACCGAGCCCGTGACGGACGAGTTCGTGATCATCGGGTCTACGGAGCCACGGGGCCGCACCCTCAAGATCCTGACCGAGAGCCAGGCCCAGAACATCTTCGCCCCTAGGGGTGAGCACTCAGAGAAGCCCGAGGAAGCCCGTTGGCGCATCGAGGAGCTGTTCGGGGACATCCCACGGCTTGAGCTGTTCGCAAGGTGCCAGTACCCCGGCTGGGATGTCTGGGGTCTTGAGGCCGATGGCCCAATGGCTTCCAGCGAAGCGAAGTCCCCGAAGTTGCAGGCCCATTTGGCGGAGATGGAGCACTACAAGACCATGATGGGCCTAGTGCAAGAGCTGTCTCAGGGCGACGATCCGGTGTAACCTTCCGGAACGATGAGCGCTTTACTCTCGCAGCTTATGCGGTTTGCACAAGGTGGCGAGCCTTGGCGTGCCATCCCCTTTTCGCTCAAAGTCAAAAAGACGGTGTGGTCTGTTGCAACGGATGGTCATGTCCTGCTGGCCATCAAGCTCCCGGGAGCCAGTCCCCGAAAGGACTGGCCCGAGGCGCTCCCGGGTATGTTGACCGCTGACGCCGTGGATCCTGTTGAGCTAGACATGAACCAGCTCAAGGCCTGGGCCGGGGAACCCCCCACAGCGCTCATCCCGTCGGGGGACGTGGACTACGAGCACCAAGGGGTGCTGTTGGGTCACGCGGTGGACCGTCGGAAGCTCGCCTACCTGTTCGCGAAGATGAGCTTGCCCAAAGTGAATGTCTGGGTGTCGGAGCCCGGGTTGTTGGCGTTTGAGCCGCCGCAGAAGCAGTGGCGGGCTTTCTTGGCGTGCCTCAAGGAAGCTCCGGATGGTGAGGAACCCGTTTTCGATCCGGCCTCTGGTCCGAGTCAACCGAAGTCCGTGTTCGAGCTGGCTGAGGAAGTGGGGACCGAATGAACGCGATGCCGGGGTGGTGGCAGAAGCAGCGTGCGGTTTCCAGAGCCAAGAAGGACGCCCGCAAGACGGCGGCTCGGGACGAGTGGTCCTACGCCCCTCAGCGTGAGACTGCGCCAGAAGGGCCGCCCAGGCCCTACGATCCGGATCCTAACCCCAGGTCGTGGTATCAGTTCTGCACTGATCGGAAGTACGCCTACGAGTCACGGGGCGACGATGTGGCCGCGATGATCTACTGGGTTCTTAGGTCGTTCGACCTAGGCGTGAGCCCTGACCCTTGTACTGACGAGGGGTACCAAGAGCTGTGCGACTACTGGGCGTACAAGATGGACTGGCTAGAAAGGCAAGCGCATGAGTGAACGTGAAGTCAACGAGATCAACCCGAACCACGCAGTCACGCGAGCGGTTCATGATCAATGGCACAAGATCGCTGCCTTGCTGGTGCAGAAGCTTGGAGGCTCAGCCTTGATCACGAGTGCCGATGTGATGGCCCTAGGCATGGACAAGGCTGTTACGGTCCAAGAGCTTTCCGACGGGATCCATGTTCGGATCGTCAGTCTGGCTGAGGCTGAGAAGCTGGCGCGTCAGCACGGCGGGCTGCCTGAGTAGAGGTCAGGCAGGGTCGAGGTCGTCCAGATCCACGATGCGGCGGTCACCATTGTCCATGTTGACGTAGCATTTGTTGATGGGTACGAACTTGTCGATCGTGCCTGTGTCGCCGTGCCAGTGCTTGAAGCCGTGGTTCTTGTTGATCTCAACCCGATCACCAAGGCGGAACTTGGGTCTGGCTTCCTTGAAATGATCCATGGGTCGAACGTTCGGGAGAGGCCTCGGCCCTTTTTCCCAGTCCCCGCCACGCTTCAAGAGCCAGAGCGCTTTGGCCTTCACGAGGTCCGTGGCGTGCTTGGCATCGATCACTGCGATCCAGCGATCGGACCCGCCTTTGAGCAAGCGTTCCGCAGCCGTTTTGGCCTTGTCTTCGCTGTCGTAGGGTCCGCCAGTGCCGCCGGATTGGTAGACCAGCTCGTATTTGGTGGAAGCCTGTCGGCGGTCATAGCTGTAGGTGGTCATAGGCTCATCTAACTTTACGGGCGATGGTGTGCAGGGCCTTCCCGTTTTGGGCTACTGCCTTAGCATCCACCCCGAGGTCCCCAGCGAAGGCTGCTGCTATTGCGATGGCGAGATCGGCGGCTCTATGCAGGGAATCCGCCAAGAGTTCGGCCCGTTCTTCCGAGTCCATGCTTTGAAGCTCTTCGGGGGTTACGCTAAGGACTGTTTGGTCCCAGCGAGCAGCCCCCGAACGGCGGTCGTAGCTGTATTTCACCATGTGAGGTTGCCTTCAATTTTGCGTTGGCGCAGCATCGCTACGATGTAGGGTCCGATCGCAACCGAAGCGTAGAAGCCTCCGGCCCAGCGCTTACGATCGTAGTCGTTGCCGGTCTTGAGAGCACGTTCCCGACGGTTCCGAATGTTGTCGGCCGCTGCCTTGATCATCTCGTCTCGGTAGACGCCCCAGCAAGGCGCGTGGGCCATAACCCAGACAGAATAATCGACCCAGCCCTCTTCGTAAAAGGGGTCTCCTTCGGGGAACCGGGCGAGAGCGCCATGGGTCATCTCGTGCGTGAGCTTCTCTAGGGTCACGCCCGCAAGGCCTTCCACGGATGTCGCCAACCTGATCTGCCCGTCCGAGAGGTCGAAGCTCGCGTTGGCCCCTGCGATGTGGAAGCCATCGGTGATCTCTAGGATTTCGCCCCTGGGGTTGACTCCGTAGGGGCCGAGAGCTTGGAGCACAAAGCCGTGAATCTTGGGTGCCCAGAACTCCACGAAGGAGTTCCACTCCGGGCCGAAGATGCGGCAGACGAACTGCTGCCCTTTGGCGTCAGAGGACGCTTGGCGGAGCATGTGCTGCACATCTTCGGGAAAAGCAGGGGCCATCCCCTATGCAATGACAAAAGAACTTTTGGGATTTCCTTGAGTATGCCGAACAACATGCCGGACACCGCTTCCATCTTGAGCCCGACCGGGGCTGTCTTTGCCCCGAACTGGACCTTGACGGGGGTCAACGGGACGAACTCGAACCCGGGTTACGTGTCGAGGCCTGTTCCCGGCGTGTTGCTCGCGACCCAAGGGCTCGGTCAGTTTCAGGTCCAGCACGGCGGCCTTCGGGGCACCTTGACGGCTGAGGTTGTCACTGGAGCGGCTGGTGCCTCCCGTGGGCTGATCTCTCTCCGAGACACGCTCACGAGCCCTCAATACGAGGTGCGGGTTGCCTTGGATAACCAGAATCGGCCCACGGCTAGGGTTGTGGTCGCGGGGGTCAGCGTTGCGGTTTGGACCCCGGTATCCGCAGCGATTGCTGCCGATGTGCCCTTCCAACTCCGTATGTCTTGGGACTCTTTGCAGCCGCACTCAGGTTTCGGCGGCACCTATGTAGACTTCGCCTTCTTCAATGGGGGTGCTCCGGGCGCAGGATCCTGGACCACGGTCCCGAGCGCACCCTTCGTGATGCGCGCCATGAGCTACGTGCTGACGGGTTTCGCCCCAACCCTGGGAGACTTCAACGGTACGGTGCGTAGTCTCCAGGTCGGCGATCAAGTCTAAACCCTAGACTTCATTTGGTTTTGGCCTTGGTACGTAAGTGTAGTCAGAAGAAAAAGTAAGAATTCGTCACGAACCCGCTTGCCGTTTCTATTTGTCGGGTGTACTTAGTGAGGACCAGCTAGGGCTCATATCCCGGCCGGTCCGCAAAGACACCGACTCCTCAAACACGCAGATTACCGATCATGATGACCTCAGCCACATGCCCAATGACCTCCAAGCAAGGAAAACTTGCTGGGTCGTGGTGTGCCCTGAGCGCGTTGTCGTATCTCGGTAGCCTCACGACCCATGTCGAAGCCTCCGTGTTTGCACGCATTCAGAATGCTCGCCCGGAGGCGGATACTTAGGCGGAATTTCTCACACTCATCGAGTGACACGAGGAAGGCCGCCTAGGGAAACCAGGTGGCCTTCTCGCGTTTAAGCCCTCGGAAAGACTTCACAATGTTCACCCCATTCAAGCCACTGCACGAAAGCTATCGACGCTCATTCGCCCTCAACATTTTGGAGGTGAATTAGCGTGCGGAACACGCGGGCCGACTGTAAATCGGCTGCCGCTCAGCGGCTGGGAGTTCGATTCTCTCCACCTCCACCTCGGGAGTGACCCGGTGGACGGGAAGTAGACTGTAAATCTGCGGTGCTTGCACGACGGGGGTTCGATTCCCTCCGCTCCCACGAAGAAGGTAACGGTAACCATGAAGGAACTCAAACGTAGCTACGCTTCCCAATCCCTTGGGGCCGTAGCTCAACAGGTAGCAGCAGCGAGCTTTTAACTCGACGGTTGCGGGTTCAAGTCCCGCCGGTCCCACAAATGAAGACCAGGGTTCTCACCGAGAAGGTGTTGGCAGAAGAAGAGGTCCTAACAGAGCTGGTCGTGTACTTCCCGGAGAACGGGGTTGTGGCCCGCCAGCACAAGGATGCAAAGGGTAAGGTCCTCAAGAGTGAGATTCTGGTTCGGCTGGTTTACGCAGACAAGGCAACGACTGAGGTTCTGATCGAGGCACTCACGAGACACGTAACGGGTTGTTCGCATCAAGGTGATGCACCTGACTCTTAATCAGGCTCCAGATGGGTTCGATTCCCATACAACCCACCAGGACGCGACGAGGCCCCACTGTGGGAATCACCCCTCCGAATGATTGAAGCGTCTGTAGTCTTTGACAACTGAATAGGAATTTCGGAAGGCGCGTGCAGCCTTGTTGTGGTCCCGTGCTTCGGCACGATCTGCGGCAAGGGTCATGCGTCCGTTCGGGTGGGGCTCTGTTTGGCTCCTAAGGCCCAGAGCCCCACCAGGACAACATTCCAGGGAGTGCCCACTGGTAGGGCAGCTTGACTGTTAATCAAGTGCGTGGGGGTTCGAGTCCCTCCCCTGGAGCCGTGGTGTAGTCAGCGCCATGGGACGCTCTAACAAAACCGCACGCAACCGTTACCTTAGTTGGCGACTTTGTGAGTATCGGAGAAGTCTGAAACTTCGTGCGATTGAGTATAAGGGCGGGAAGTGCAGCATGTGTGGGTACGCGAAGTGTGCTGCGGCCCTGACTTTTCATCACGAGGATCCAACTCAGAAGGATTTTCCGATTGGTGGTTCGGCTCTCAAATGGGGGCGTCTGAAGGTGGAGTTGGATAAGACGGTGCTGCTCTGTATGAACTGTCATGCAGAGGTTCATTACGAAGAAGATGAGAGGGCTCGTTCTAAACTGGCCCTAGAGATTCGACAATTGGTTCCCACAACTCGTGGGCGTCCGAAACGAAGTCATTCCGAGGTTCGCTAATGGTAAGCGGCCTGGCTGTTAACCAGGTGTGGGGAGACCCTAATTGCAGGTTCGAGTCCTGCCCTCGGAGCCGAGAGCGTTCATTCAATCGGGCATACAAGCATAGGTCAACGGTAGACCATTCATCTGCAACATGAATAGTGCGGGTTCAAATCCCGCTGCTAACAAACCTGCTCGATACCTCGAACGCTCTTGAACTTTTACGTCGGTCATCCAATGGTGAGGATGCTGGTTTCCAAGTCCAGACATGGGGGTTCGAGTCCCTCCCGGCGTGCTGCTTGGTCGCATCGTCTGTACGGCGATCTGTTGTAAGAGGCCCCGAAGGCTCGCCAAGTTTTGCCCGTGTCACCTCAATGGCGAGGTACCTCTTTCGTAAGGAGGGTTTGGTCGGTTCGATCCCGTCCACGGGCTCCGGTGTACGTGTTGGTCGGAGGTTATATGCTACGTAAGTCCGGCTTCACTGTCATCGAGCTGCTCATTGTGGTGGCCATCCTCGGTATCCTTGCCATGCTCCTGTTTGGAGCAGTCAAGGGGGGCGGGTTTGGTTCACGAGAATTGCCCACTAAGGTGGGACATGTCCCTGTCGTCTAGCTGGCCAGGATCGCGGATTCTCAATTCGCAGACCGGGGTTCAAATCCCCGCAGGGACGCCGCACTGTAACCACAGACTTCGCTACTCCGAGCACCCCCATGGGGTGTGAGGTAACGCTCCCGTCGAACGGAGGCTGTCCTGGCAAGTAACGAGCGTAGCGGCTTGTGAAAGCGAGCGGAGAACGGGTCGGTAGCTGCTGACTCTAAATGTCGCCGGTTTCAGTGCTTTGCTCCCATAGTTTAGTGGTCAGAACGGCGGATTTTCAATCCGCATAGCGGAGTTCGATTCTCCGTGGGAGCGCCAGGCCCTTGACCCACGTCCTTGTGCGCAAGCCCCGGAGGTGACGTTTCAAGGCCTGTTCGGCTAGGTAGCTCAAATGGTAGAGCACTGGACTGAAAATCCAGGTGTAGTCGGTTCGATACCGACCCTAGCCACCATGTCAATGTACAACAGCGGGCGACCGCATCAACCACTGGTCACGGCTGTGATCTCGTTACCCGCTAGGGGGTGCGGTGGAAAAACCTAGACCTTTTCCGAGGTGTAGTGCATTGGTAGCACGTCAGTCTGGGGGACTGAAGGCAGCGGGTTCGATTCCCGCCACCTCGACCACTGAGTTGACTCTCAAATTGCTCGGTACGCCGAGACGGGACTCAAGTGTAGTAGCGATGCTATGATCGGCTGAAAGGACTGTAGCTCAACGCATCACGTATACCGGGGTGTAACGCTTACGGAAAAGCGTGAGAATGGGTCGCGAACCTCTTTCACGCAACAAGGGTAACCGGAACCCCTGCACCGAACGTAGAGCGCCAGGCCAGAAACCTGGAGGTTCCTGGGAGCAAAGACCAGGCAGTCCTTTGAGCCGATCATCCAATGCGACCGTGGCCGACTGGTTAGGCACAGCGTTGCCAACGCTGACAAGCGGGTTCAATTCCCGCCGGTCGCTCCAGGTTCTGGTGTAAACTGGAACGTCACCATCACGAGGCAACTCGGGGTGGGCTGCATCACCGCCAAAGTCCCACCGGGCTCTGCCAGTATCTCGGATGGGCGACGTGGGTGTAGTCAGGGACTGGTTTCATGGGGATCAGGGGCACTGGGCTCCACTTCGACCGTAAATCGAAAGCACTAAACCAGCGTCGCACCTCGCTCTCGTAAGAGAGCACCCGGCGGCTCTCACACGCAACACTTGGTTCGACTCCAGGGGTCCCCACCAGCTCACGTTCAACAGAGATGCCTTACACGCAAAGCATTGCAGGTTCGAGTCCTGCCGTAGGCTCGCAAGAGCCCATGTGGCGAAATCGGAAAACGCACTTGTCTAAGAAACAAGCACAAAGCTAACCAGGCTTCTCATCTCGAACGTGAGCGAAATTTTGGGCGCTGTCAGTCACGCCTGACCTGCAAGGGTCAAAGGGGCCTCCAGACCTCGACTGACGCCATGGGGCTTTTGACGGGTGGCCGTCAAACTGTTCGGCTCTCAACACTCGCATCCGCAAGGACGCAACCCCGAGTGCCTACAAGTACCTTTCAGGTTCGACTCCTGGAAGCCCCGCCGTTACGTTTCATGCCGTCTTACAGGGGATCGGTTCCCCGCCAGCCACATAAGCTGGAGCGAAAGCTCTACTACCAGAATTGCACCTCGCCCTTGAAAGAGGGCACCCAGCGATTCTCACAAGACAATCGGTTCGACTCCGAAGGACGGCACCAATGAAAGAGTACCCCTCGATTCAAGGCGAGATTGTACGCGACCCTATCTATGCTTTCGACAAGCTTGACGGCTCGAACATCCGAGCTGAGTGGTCACGGAAGCGAGGCTTCTACAAGTTCGGCAAGCGGCACGGTTTGGTCGATGAGACGGACCCGTTGCTGGGTGAGGCCAAGGGTCTTGTGCAGGCGACCTACGAGGAAGCGCTTGGCAGGGTCTTCGTGAAGCAGCGCTGGCAGTCGGCGGTGTGCTTCTTCGAGTTCCACGGGCCTGGGTCATTCGCAGGCAACCACGCGGCGGAGCCCCATGAGGTCACGCTGTTTGATGTGGCGGCGGAGAAGAAAGGGATTCTGGATCCCCGAGACTTCCTCAAGCTGTTCGCGGATGAGGTGCCGACCGCTCGGCTGCTTTACCACGGGAACCCCAACGCGACGTTCGAGGAAGCCGTGAGAGGCGGCCAGCTTGAGGGGATGACCTTTGAGGGCGTGGTCTGCAAAGGCAAGCTTGTGAGCCCCGGTAGGCCCCTCATGTTCAAGGTCAAGAACCGGGCGTGGATCGAAGCGGTGAAGACGCGGTTTGCGGGTCAGCCCGAGCTGATCCAGCGGTTGTTGTGAGTTATGCTGGCCGAACGCAAATGGTTAGCGGCAAGATTGTGGATCTTGTGTAGCGGGTTCGATTCCCGTCGGTCAGCCCAGTGAGCCGGGGTGGCGGAATGGCAGACGCGCTGGTTTTAGGTACCAGTGTCCTAGTGGCGTGCAGGTTCGACTCCTGTTCCCGGTACCAGTGGTGTAGTGAAGAACATGGGGCAGCCAAGGTCATCGGTCTATTGGATGTGGGATGGTAAGTGGATCCCCTGGCGTGAGTGGTTGAAGCGCTCGAAGGCTGAGCGTGAGCAGCGGCAAAAGCTGTGGCTCGAACAGCGCCAACTGGACCGAGAGTGGGCACTTTGATTTTCGCTGGTGTGGCTCAACGGTAGAGCACTGGTTTTGTAAACCAGCGGTTGTCGGTTCGATTCCGTCCACCAGCTCCACTTGCACCGGGTCGTGAGGCTTGGTACAAGGTTTCCATGGGGTCGCCCCGGTTTCGACGGGGAGCCTGAAGTGATTGAGTGCGAGTCGTGGGTCTAGGTGACCACGTAAATCCTGCCTGGAAAACACAAAAGCCAACGACAATGCGTTTGCGCCCGTTCGTCTCGCTGCCTGATTGAGCGAGAATCTTGAGCACTCCCGATCCTTGGGGGCTAGGGCTTGAGATGGTTAATCATTCAAGGGATCGAGGGTTCAGGCGTTTCCGACCGAGCCCCTCTAAAAACAGTCGGAACGTGTCCGAGTAGCGGGCCTCTTGGCGAACCGGAACACGTACTAACAAGCGGACACACTCGTAGTGCTTGACGCGGATGCTTTCCGGACAGGAGTTCGACTCTCCTCGACTCCACCTAATCTGTCCCGCTCCACCCGGTGTATGGGTGGGGCGTGGCAGAAACTACCGAAATAGTTGTGTGTGCCGGTTGCGGTGTCTCTTTCAGTAAACTGATTAGGGAGGCCCGACGACAACGTAAAAGAGGCCAAAGGCGCTTCTTCTGTACACAGTCATGCAGGACCTCCCTTCAGAACAAAGAGGTACCTCGGGGTAGTGTGCAGCACCTGCGATCCGGTAATCGCCGGGATGAGCACACGTCTTTTAGGTGGTTCTTGCTCCGGGCTCGACAACGGACTCATCGGCACGGGCCATCTAATCTGACTTTAGAGCATTTGGCACAACTCTGGGTAAAGCAAGCTGGTTTGTGTGCGTTGACAGGGTGGGCACTGGATCTACCAGACAATGCAGACGGTTGGAAACGAGGTGCTCACATTCGGAATGCCAGTTTGGATCGCATCGATCCCTCGTTAGGGTATGTTTTGGGTAACGTTCGCTTTGTCAGTGTCATAGCGAATCTTGCGAGGTCTGTTTTCACGGATTCTGATTTGCATCAGTTCTGCGCCGCAGTTATTCTGCACCGTGACCGTACTTGATCGGTTTCAGGCTGTTTTCTGCGACACAGGCCCGTCATAGTCTCTGTTGGCCTTCGGGCTAGCGAGTGGTGGAGGGCAGCGGGTAAAACCGTCGCCCCCTCGGGGTGCTCACCCTGGTTTACGCTGGGGTGAGCCCTCCAAGTTTTCTCTCAGCTTGTCGATGTGCTGCTGGGTGTCGTTGATCCGATCTAGGGTCAACTTGTCCCCGAGCTGACGGGCTTCCTCGATGTGCTCCGGTTTCAACCGGCCGCCCAGAGCTTGCAAGACAAGTCGGAGGTCAGGGGTCGAGAGTTCGAGGATCCAGGTGGGGTCGAGTTTGAGTTGGCTCATGTCTTTCAGGACATGAGAACGGCGTTTTGTTACACGGGGCCGTACGCATCGGGTTGAGGCGGCTAGCTTGTCACGCTAGTGAGGCGGGTTCGAGTCCCGTCGGTCCCGCTGGTTGTAGACTCGTGGTTGGAATCCACAGTGGACGCTGGCCTTGCAATCCAGTGGGCTACAATCTTTGGAGCTGTGTGCATCGGGGATGCAGACCGATTGTCTATCGGTTGAGGCTGGGTTCGAGTCCCGCCAGCTCCGCTAACGAAAGCGTGAGAGTTCAATTCTCTCCGGCAGATTAAGTCGTCCCACAGGGACGCTCGGCCGTCCGCTGGCGCGGAGCCTATCGAGGTCCAATTCCTCGCTACCTGTAAGTCGTCCCTCAGGGATGTTTGGTGGTCTCGCTGGTGCGAGAGGTCGCTTTCAACTTTTCGGGGAGGCATGTTCCAAGGGGGCGAGCTGCACTTGCAATGCGGCTGCGGCCGGTTCGATTCCGGTCCTCTCCACCAATGTTTGACACGGTGTGTCAACTCGTAGCGGGCAGAGAAGTTGACTGGCAGCCAGGGCCACGCCCGTACTGGTAACCACGTTGGATCTTCTAGGGATTCAACGTGACTTGGGGCCGTAGCTTAACTGGGAAAGCGTTCCCCTCGCACGGGAGAGATTGTCGGTTCAACTCCGATCGGCTCCACTAGGTTTAGATTGTTTTCGGGGCTGTAGCTTAGTTGGGAAAGCGCTTGCATGGCATGCAAGAGACCACGGGTTCGACTCCCGTCAGCTCCACCGTTCGTTTCACGCGGGGTTAGTTCAGAGGTAGAACGTCGTCTTTACACGGCGAGTGTCGGGGGTTCGATTCCCTCACCCCGTACCAAGCTGGAGTGGCGTAAAGGCAAACGCGGCAGGCTCAGAACCTGTTGGTCGAAAGGCCGTGCAGGTTCAAGTCCTGTCTCCAGCACTATGATCAAACCCAAGTGCGACTGTTGTGGCGACGAGATGACCGAGTTCGGGGCGCTGTACTTCGGTGTTCCCGAGAAGGACGGTCGAGTCCTGAAGAAGCACATCTGTGTGAAGTGCAAGCCTCGATTCGAGGCACTGTTTCTGTTGGTGTAGGGGGATCCATGCTACGCAGAACGTTCACAACTCTACTTGCGTTGTCCCCGTTGGTTCTAACGCTCAAGCCCAGCTCTCACCGGGGGCCGCTTGAAGTTCGTTGCGAATCCTGTGGGTGCTTGTTAGGGACTTGGGTGGTGCGTTGGCCCGGTAGGCTTGACAAAGTGGGGCGGGCATGGTGTGCCGAACATGCGGTGGCTCAACCGGGGCATGAGTCGGGTAAGGGGCTCATCACGGGGTACCACTTTGGGGTTCAGGACGACGGTTGGGACGAGTACAAGAAGCTTTGTTCGTACCCGCTGCCTGCTGACTCTCAACCTTGCTTCGAGTTTCATGACGCGATCGAGGTCAAGAGAGTCTACGGTTGATGCAGCACCTAGTCTTTTTGTGGTTCTGCGGTGGGTATGAGCACGTACGACCGCAGACAAGCAACAGCGACCTCTGAGGATTTGGCGAAGGCCCGTCAACTCGGGGTGGATGCCTTCCTCGCAGGCAAGAAAGCGGTCCCTGCGATGGACCCCGCGTTGGCCCCCCTGCTCAAGGCGAACTCAGGCCCCATTGGGACCGGCGGTGTGATCAAGCTGCTCGAAGCGTGGACTTCGGGGTGGCATGCTGCCAATTTGGAGAGGACCGAGGAAGCGGAGCAGGCGGCACAACCGCAAGCTGACTCGGCTCGGGTCCAAGAGGGGATCGAGAAGCTTTTGGACTCAGCCCGGAAGGCACAAGTAGCCTTCAACTCGGGCAACGATAAGCGGATGTTCTTCGCCCTTTTGGGTGCCATTGCTGCTCTGGGGATCATCGGTCGGGCCTACGAGGTAGAGAACGTGGGCTTCTTGCAACGGGTGTGGAAGGGCTTTGCGAAGCTCTCGGGGGCGCGACCCACCACCAACTTCTAAGTTTTCCTGCGAGCGTGGCGTAATTGGCAAACGCGGCGGTTTCAAAAGCCGTTGTCTTCGGATGTGCGGGTTCAAGTCCCGCCGCTCGCACCATGGGTAACTACGAATATGCCGCGAAGGTTCATCGGGTTGTTGACGGTGACACCCTCTACCTGAAGCTGAGCAAGACGTTTCAGATGCCCGTGGACTTCGGGTTCAACATCATCGACACGTTGACGCTCACGAAGGATGCGGTGGTGGAGTTCAGGCTCTACGGGATCAACACCCCGGAAGTCGTGGGGACCTCCAGGACGGCAGGCCTGGCAGCGGTGGGGGAGTTGACCCGGCTCCTAAATCTCGGCCCTCTGCGGGTCGTGAGCTACAAGCCCGACAAGTACGGCCGGTACTTGGCCGACATCTACGTGACGGTCGGTTCGTCCGAGCTGCACGTGAACCAAGAGTTGGTCAAGGGTGGTTTCGCGACGCAGTATTTCGGAGTCGGCCCCAAGACTTGAGTTTCGCCCGCATAGCACAGTGGCAGTGTACTTCTTTGGTAAGGAAGTGACCGGGGTTCGATTCCCCGTGCGGGCTCCAGTTTCTTTTGGTGTTGGGTCGTAAGGGCATGGGCACTCAAGCACGGGTCACGCTGCCCATCCCGAGGATGCGGAATCAATCTCCGGTCCACTTTCCGGGGCCGAGTCCGTTGCCGGTGCTGCCCACCGAGGCGGATCTCGCGAAAGCCGAGAAACGGTTGGAGCAGACCGAGCTTCGTGACCAGCAGACCATGCGTCCTGGGTTACGCAGCCGACAGGACCGGCAGAACGTCAAGCGAACCATCCGCAGGGTCGAGGAATCGATCGAGAGCGGGAAGCTGGGTGAGCGTGACCTGTACGATGCGATCGTGAACCTTCACCTGCTCAAGCACACGTTGAAGGGTCTTGAGGGTGGACACCGGAACGCGGCGGTCCTGGCGTTTGAGAACGCCTTGTTGGTTCAGCGGATCGTGGCTCGATACTTGAGGCTGTGAGGATTTGGAAGGTATCCGAATGGTTAGGAGCTTGATTGGAATTCAAGTAAGGCCGCAAGGCTGAGTCGGTTCGATTCCGGCACCTTCCGCCACGCGAGCGTAGTCTAGCGGTCAGGCACCTGCTTCCCAAGCAGGACTACGTGGGTTCAACTCCCATCGCTCGCTCCAGAGACTCCCCCTTTCAATTCACGAAGGCACAGGTAAGGGTGCAACGGGTTCGATGCCCGGCCACAGGATCCGAAGGATCTCGTGAGCAAGCCGACGTGAGTCTCAAATTACTTGTAATGCGAGGGACGCCTAATGGTCTGGCACCAGTTTTCCAAACTGGACGAAGTGGGTTCGATTCCCATCTCTCGCTCCGGCAAGTTCTCAGGCTCGGAGAACAGTAAAGGGGGGCACGCCTGTCCCAGCCCGCTAATGGCGAGTTACCCAAGTGGCAAGGGGCCAGATTGCAACCCTGGTATTCGTCGGTTCGATTCCGACACTCGCCTCAAGGCATGCGGCGTGCCGTCCTTATGGGGAAGGGGATGAATAACCCAGCCGATCCAATGCTCCCGTCGTCTAACGGAAAGGCAGCCGCCTTCTAAGCGGCATCATGTGGGTTCGAGTCCCGCCGGGAGTGCAAAGTTCGTTGAGCGGTGTAAAGGGCACTTCAAAGGAGGTGTCCCATGGCTCAGAAGAAGAAAGCAGCTCAGGCTCCGGCTAAGCCGAAGGCCAAGAAGGCTGCCAAGTCGAAGAAGAAGTGAAGTGCTTCGGCGATCCGGTTGGGTCGCCGAACCTGCCCTCGTAGTCTAAAGGATAGGCACACCCCTCCGAAGGGTGGTTATGCTGGTTCGAGTCCAGCCGAGGGCGCTAACTTCGGGTCACACCCGAGGGTGTACGGTTCGATTTAGTGGACGCTGCTTGATGCACGCACGGAGCGGTGGATCGTATGGATCCAAGCCTGCGTCGAGTCTCGCCACCGTACCGAAACCAGTGCAGTCTGAGAAAGCTCCAATGTCTCTGTAGATCAACTGGATAGATCACTCCGCTACGAACGGAGAGGCTGGGGGTTCGACTCCCTCCAGAGACGCCATGCACCCGTGGTCCAATGGAAGGGCACAGCGCTACGAACGCTGGACCGCAAGGTCAATGCAGGTTCGAGTCCTGCCGGGTGCGCTATCAGGCAATGAAACATGGCGGTGCCCTACGGGCTAGGACGGGGCTTTCATAAGGCCTTCGGCTGAGGTTCAAGTCCTCTCACCGCTACCAACCTGCCTTCGTGGTGATACGAGCGAGGGGCAACCCGGGTCAGTCGCCACCTCGGCGGCGATCGAATCAACATGGAAGGCAAACTGATCGGGGATCAGGCCCGCCTCGAAAGCGGTGCGGACCCGCAAGGGTCTGGGATTCGAGTTCTCTACCTTCCGCCTTTGGAGACGTAGCCTAATGGTAAGGCACCGGCTTTGAATACCGGCGTGACCCTAGAAAGGTCTTGGGGGTTCGAGTCCCTCCGTCTCCGCCACGGTGTAGATGACTTTGGAGAGTAAATTCGCAACGGTGCGGAACCTGCTTGCTAAGCAGTGGGAACCTGAAAGGGTTTGGGGTTCGAGTCCTCTACTCTCCGCCATGAACTACGTAGTCCACATGAAGCGCGACCGCTACGATGTCTACATCGGGCGGCCGACCATCTGGGGTAACAAGTTCGAGATCGGCAAAGACGGCACTCGTGAGGAAGTGATCGCGAAGTACGAGGCCTGGTTGCAGGAGCGTCCGAGTTTCATCGCGATGGTGAAACAGGATCTGCGGGGTAAGGTGCTCGGGTGCTGGTGCAAGCCCAAGGCTTGTCACGGGGACATTCTAGCGAGGATCGCAAACGAAGATTAGCCCTGGCTCTGGGGTCCACATAAGCCGTGCGCTAAAGGCCGTAATGGTGGGGAGTAGAGCGAGCTGCGTGAAACACAGACGGTCAGGTGGAAGGCCTGGCATTTTCGGGGTTCGTCCAGTGGTAGGACAACGTTTTCTGACAGCGTTTACGGGGGTTCGATTCCCTCACCCCGAGCCGTCGTTAATCCATTCGGGTGTCGTCTAAAGGTAGGACGAGGGTCTTTGAAGCCCTCTGTGGGAGTTCGATTCTCTCCGCCCGAGCTAGCCAGGGACTTATGTACAGTTACGATCGTCGCCATACCGCTATGGAGTTCCCGACCATGGATGCTTTGAGGAAGTACCTCAAACAGCACCCCGGCGCGGACAAGTCGAAGCATACGGTGGAGAAGTCCAAGTCATTTAAAACCAACCCAGCTAGTCCCGAGGCGCGTCGAGAAAAGGCGTATTCGACAGTCAAGGCGTTGGATCTTCCCTCCAAGATCAAAGCTCTACACGAGAAGTTCGGACCCGATCATGTGCTGCACGAGAGTGACTTCGCTCGTCGTAAGCACACCGACGAAGAAAAGGCTTTGCTCAAGGTGAAATTTGATCAAGACCTCGTGGATGCTGTGGTTCAAGCGCAGGGCGAAGGGGACAACAAGACGCTACGCGCTGTCGGCGAGCTTCTGGAGCACATAGGACATCTTGGTGCAGATGACGCCGAACGTTCCGCTAAGGCTAAGATCAAGAAGGTGATGGAAGAAGAGGGTATTCGGGATGCAATCTTGGACGCCCGTTCTGATCGGCTGTGATAGGTAGTGCTTGAGTTCTTTCGGGAGTCGTCTAATGGTAGGACAGCAGCCTCTGGAGCTGCTCATCGGGGTTCGAGTCCCTGCTCCCGAGCCGAAGTTGAAGTAGAGGGTGACCAGGAGCTACTACACGCTGGTACGGATCAAACGCCAGAGTCCAGTGCAGCTTCGAGATTTCGTGCGGGGATAGAGCAAAGGACGCTCGACGGGCTCATAACCCGTTGCTTCGGCTGGGCAGGTTCGATTCCTGACCCCCGCAACCAAGGAAGGAGGATGCAGGTATCATGAAGGTCTGAACAGTGCGGCTTCGGCCGCCTCAAGTTGTAGCGGGATGGAGCAGTCTGGTAGCTCGTGAGGCTCATAACCTTAAGGTCGGCGGTTCAAATCCGTCTCCCGCTCCCGCTCCCACTCGGTGTAGAATGTCAGGTGCCTCTAAAAGACCTTGAAGCCCGGCGCAAGTACCACCGGGAGTACATGCAGAGATACTTTTCTGACCCTGAGCGCTACCGGAAGCATCTGGTTCGTGTGGGGGTCAACAACACACGCAATCGGACCAAAGCCAGAAAGTTGGTTGCAGCTTTCAAGGCGTTTGGTTGTAGTGCTTGTCCCGAGAAAGATGCTTGCTGTCTAGATGCTCATCATCTCGGAGACAAGGACATCAACATCCATGAAGCGATCGAGCGGGCTTGGTCGCCAAAGCGTGTCGCAGCGGAGTTGGCGAAGTGCGTGTGTCTTTGCGCCAACTGTCATCGCAAAGTCCACGCTGGAAAACTGATTTTGAGCACGAGTGGCGGAAAGGCAGACGCGCTAGCTTGAGGTGCTAGTGATCGAAAGGTCGTGGAGGTTCGATTCCTCTCTCGTGTACCACGCGCAGGTGGCGTAATTGGCAAACGCGCTAGACTAAGGATCTAGTGGTCGAAAGGCCGTGCGGGTTCAAGTCCCGCTCTGCGCACTGATTCCTGCGGTGACTCCGGCAGGGGTTGAGAAACGGCAGCTTACTCGGTTCTGCACTAGTCCCATCTCTCAGGGGACAGCGAGCCGCAAGAGTGCTGTCAGGGGTCTTTACGGGGTGTAGTCCAATGGTGGGACGCCTGCTTCGGGAGCAGGAGGCAGCGAGTTCGATTCTCGCCACCCCGACCAACAATTCAACCTTACGGGGGAGTCATGCATACGTTCTACGTATCGATCAATGCGGCGGCCACTCCGGGGGATCGTAGCGGGTTCTCGAAGTACACATTGAAGAAGTGCAACTACGGCGATCTGCTGCGGCTCGCTAAATTCATGGGCCTGCAAGTCGGGGATCATCCAAGCCCCGGGTATCTGGCCGACTTGGTTTCGCGGGCGACCAAGCGTTGAATTTCGTCACGGGCGTGTAGCTTAATGGTCAAGCACGCGGCTGATAACCGCGAGAGTCTGGGTTCGATTCCCAGCACGCCCACCAAGTAGTCGCCGGAAGGTCGGCCTAGAAGTCGCCATCCTCTAAAGAGTCCCGCCGAGTGGGCAGCCATCCGTTACGCTAACTAACCTGACCGTAGCAAGCAAAGAACGTCAGGCCAAAATACGGGGGCATCGGCCAAAAGCTAGCCACGCTTGCCATCTGTAGGTTTGGTGTAACAACACACCGGCAACTGTTTGGTCAGGGGAGCCGCTCGAAAGCTTCCCGGATGAATTTGGCCAGCAATACGTTGACCGCGTTCGTCTGAGTGCCTCGGAGCAACCCTTTGACGTGGTTGCGCACAGTGCTGAGGCTCAGGTTGAGCCGGGTGGCCACGGCTTCCGGGGTCAACCCCTCAAGAAAGAGGTTGAACACCTCGGCTTCTCGCTGGGTCAGGTTGTACTTGACCGCAAAAATGCGGCTGGCGTCGGTCAACTTCGAGTTTGGCATGGTCTGCACCCATGCGTTTTCATCAGTTCTTGCGCGTGTCGTCTAATGGTGAAGGCACCCGGCCGATTACCGGGGTATTGGGAGTTCGAGTCTCTCCACGCGCACCGGGGTGTAGCCTATAGGTCAGGCGCTTGCTTTGGGAGCAAGATCAAGTCGGTTCGAGTCCGGCCACCCCGACAACTTGGACGACTAGCCCGGTCTTGGTTCAACTCCAGGGTCGTTCACCCGGCGAGTTCGGCCCGGACAGCATCGATTCCTAGGGTCCCTTGCGGGCCCTCGATCACGCCTTCCCGCATGGGCCACTGCTTCTGGAACGCGAGCCGGTCGAGGTCGCGGTTCCTGATCACGGCGTCGGCGATGTCTTCGGCAGGCCCCCGGCCGATCCCCGTTTTCTCCCGGATGAGCCGCATGAGCCGGTCCACTTTGGACTGCTTGGACTCCTTGGGCTCGTACTTGAAGGCCAGGAATCGGCGGAAAACGGTAGCGGCGAGAGGGTCCACCCTTGAGCGGCCCTATCAAAACTTTGCTTTTCGGTGTAGTAACACCGCAGGGGTTCAAGTGCTGCCCCTCAACAGCACTCAGATCGGATGGACAACATGGAAAAGAATGCACTCGGACCGGCGGAGAGAATCCTCCAGACGGTCCTCTCGTATTCAGACCACGCTGTACACAACCGAGCTGGTATCGTAGTTCCCGATGCTGGTTCTGTCGTGGGCGTGAAGTGGCTGCCGGTGACTCACGTGGTCGAGGAAGGCGAGAAGATCGTCTACGAGCTACGTAAGGTCGGCAAGAAGAGCGACAAGCACAAGCTTGGCAAGCTCAAGGACGACGGTCGCGTCAAGGACGGTAACCGTGTCATCGGGCGGTACCAGCCTGCGGGCCTCTACCCCGAGGTCGCGGTTTGGATGTACCGGCAGGTCGCGGAGGTCTGGAAGCTCGACAACGAGTTCTCGGCCAAGTGGGCCAGCTACGCCTTCACGCAAGAGCACCGTGACCTCAAGACCATCTTGGCGGCGTTCCTGCTCGTGCAGTCCCGCAAGGGTGACCCCGTGCTGGACGGCGGTAAGGTAGCCTTCTTCGATGAGGACTACCGGGACGTGGGTGAGGCAATGCTTCTGCTCGGCCGTAAGGACGGCAGTGGTGGTGCCCAGCCTGCTCAGGCCCCCAAGGCCAAGGCTCGGGGTAAGAAGGCCCCGAAGGTCGAGAAGAAGGAAGACGGCAACAAGGACTTCAACCCGAAGCTCTTGCTCCGTGTTCACGACATCCTGTGCCTGCCTGGCGTTGCGGAGATCAACCGCGAGCTTGGGTTCGGTAAGTCGGCTCGTCACCCGTTCTTGGGTCGTTGGCCCAAGGCCGTGGAGAAGTGGCTGCTCTACCGTGAGGAAAACCCGAAGATGCTGGACGGGCTCGTCAAGGCGGGCTTCCGGCGTACGGTGATGGACCTGGCCCGTCGGGTTGGGTACAAGCCTGCTACGCCCCGGTTCTTCGAGGTGCTTCGGTGGAAGCAGACTCAGGCGGAGGACGGTCGTCGGACCCTGGCCATCGGTCAGGCTGTGGCGGCTGCCGAGTCCTGGGAGGGTTTCACCGAGGAACAGATCTGCGAGGTCATCGTCAAGACCAAGCCGAACTTCAAGCGTGTCGTAGGCCTCCTGCCGAAGGGTCAGGGGCTCACGAGGGCGATTGTTGCGGCGGCCATCGAGGCGGGGAGCTTCTCGGACAAGGACCTGATCATCGCGACCCCCACGCTCGAAGATCTTGGGCTTCTCGAAGTCCAGGGCATCAAGGAGCGTTGGGAGCGGGCCATCAAGGGTGCTGAGGACATGCGGGCCGCGAACATTGCGACTCGTGTTCGTTCCAAGGCGACCCAAGAGAAGCTGGTCGAGGCGGCGGACAACGCGGTCAAGAAGGCCGTGGAGGAAGTCACCAAGGGTCTGCGGATCTACTTCATCGTGGACATCTCGTCTTCGATGGTGGACTGCATCGAGAAGGCCAAGCAGTACATCGCCAAGTTCCTCCAGGGGTTCCCGGCGGAACAGCTTCACGTCTCGGTGTTCAACACCACGGGTCGTGAGGTCGAGATCAAGCACAGTTCGGCTGCGGGGGTCGAGAACGCCTTCAAGGGCATCACGGCCAACGGCGGAACTGACTACGGGACGGGTGTCCGGGTTTTGCAGAAGCACAAGCCCAAGGCGGATGAGGACTCGATCTTCATCTTCGTTGGGGATGAGCAGGCTGCGAACTTCGATGCACAGGTGAAGGCTTCCGGGCTCAACCCGATCGCATTCGGATTCCTGTACGTCCCGGGCAACATGGGTCACACGCACAAGGCGGTTCAGGAGACTGCGGTCAACCTGGGCATCCCGTGCTTCATGATCGATGAGCGGATCTTCGCTGATCCCTACGCGATCCCGCGTACCATCCGTGCGTTGGTTGCAGCGACCCCGGTCGGTAAGACGACCAGGGTGGAGGCGGCTCCCCGGGTCACCCTGGTGGACACGATCCTCGCAACCAAGCTGCTCCAGAAGCCCGCTTGGGCGGCTTGATCCAACAACAGGTGCATAACCCCACGTCTCGTAAAGCGGGGCGTGGGGTTTGCCTCTCGTTCGGGGTTGACTATGGACGCGGAACTTTACGCACTGCACATTGCAGCGGGTACCAAGGCAGGTCAGGACAAGACCTGTGGTTCAAAAGTCCGGTACCCTTCCGAAGAATCGGCGACTCGGGCCTCTGTGTCGATGAACCGTAAGGCCTCAACTCGTAAAGAGTTGGAGCCCTACCCGTGCGGGTTCTGCGGGCATTGGCACATCGGGCGTAAAATGACTCTTGAGGAACTGAGAGCTTCGGTGTAATAGTAACTGTCATGTCTTGGCGCGACCTACTTCAGACGCAGGGCGAAACCCTGACGGCACCTTGGCTCGGCGGCAGATCGCTGCGGGCAGGCTCGCGCCATTGGACTCTTGAGGGCAAGCTGCCTGAGGAACACGGGTGGGCTAAGTTTGCAATTGAGGGGCGTCACGCGAAGTTCGTAGAGAGCTGCGATGCTCAGCCCGAGGTGCTGCGGCATCGGGTTAGGGGTTACCTGGTCGGGGACCGGCTGGTCCCGTCGGACGTGCGGGTGGATCCCGACCTGAGGAACATCGCGGCTTGTTCTGAGCGTGTGAACCTGATCGATCCGGGTCTAGATCGCTTTGTGCTGGTCCAGGCGGGCCGGGTCAGCGAGGATGGCCCGTTGGTCTTCCTCCAGCAGGAGATGCCTCTGGGGCCCGAACAGGAGGTCCAGGCGGCCTTTTTGGATGACAAGCCCTCTGTCCAGGATATCCCGGGGGTTCCTCCGGCCCTGGATGCGGCGTTCCGGATGGAGTGCTGGCAGCGGGTTGAGGCGGAGAAGCGGCGTCGGGAGCTTGAGGAGCGGCTTCGGAAGGAAGCTGAGGAACGGGCTCGGGAGGCTCGCCGTCAGGAGCTGGTCCAGAAGCTCGGGGATGGGGCGGGTCGTCGGGAGATGGCTCAGCACGATTTTGAGGCGGCGGCCAGGGCAGCGCTTGCGGTTGGTGGGGCGGAGTTTCTGGATCACCGGCCTGCGGTTCGGAAGAACGAGATGGTCGTGAGATTCCGGCTTCGCAATCGGCGGTACGAGTGTACCTGTGATCGGCGGACCCTACAGATCATCGACGCGGGTATCTGCCTGACCTCGCACGGTGACGATGGGTGGGATCACGGTGAGAAGGGCGACACGTTCTTCTCTCTTGAGAGCTTGCCGTCAGTAATTCTTGAAGCGGACCGCGAGGGTAAGCTCGTAGTGTTCCGGCATGTGGGGTAGCGGATGAGCATTGAAGCAGGGGTCTTGGTAGACCTAGATTGCGAACCGATTCACTGGCATCTTCCTCGGGACCGCAACACCGGGGCTTTGCCTGATTCCAGGCAGCTCTGGGACATCATCTGGGAGAACCGCGAGCGGGTCTTGGGGTTCGCCCACAGCCACCCAGGGTCGGGGCTGCCAGGGCCTTCCCATGAGGACGTGACGACATTCGCGGCCATCGAGGCAGCACTGGGGAAGCGCTTGGTTTGGTGGATCACGAGCGCCGACAACTTCGTGGAATTGTGTTGGGTGGGGCCGCACAAGTTGGCCTACGGGCGTGGTCCCGCGATGTACGAGCCCACGTGGATGCAACGGCTCAGGGTTGAATCCGAGTACCTGATCTCGGGGCCCCGTGCGGTTCAAGCGGACGACGACACACAAGATCAAATCAGAAAAGAGGTGCTGTATGGAAGCGAATGAGGCAAGGGTGAATGTGACGTACGCGGGTGGCAACGGGGACCTTCCGGACCCGGTGTCGTTCGACGCTGCCGATGGGGATGTGAAGGGGTGGATCGCTGAGGCTCTTACGGGCGGAGGTGTTCCCGGCATCACCGTGAACGGTGCGGTGGATCTGACTGACTTCGTGGTGGACCGTTTCGCCGCGACCGACGTTCGGCCCTACAACCTGATCCAGCTTCGGCCGAAGACCCCCTTCGGAGCCTGAGATGAAACCGGCCAACATCGACAAACCTCCGGTGCGTGTCGCGCACTCGGACTTGACGCGCTTTCAAGATGACTCCGCGTACAAGTCTGAGTGCCCGGCATGCGACACAGGTGTTTTGGCGGTGTGCCGTGAGCCCGGCACTCTCAGGTTGCTCCGGGCTGACCGCTGTTTCGGTTGCGGGCAACGGATCGTCTACACGGACCGGGCCATCAACGGCGAAACCCTCTACCCTGAGATCGGAGAAGTACCCAAATGAAGATCACAATCGTAGGTGTCGGGGCCCTGGGCTCCCACCTGGCTCTGTTCCTCAGGAACGAGGGCGATCTCAAGATCATCGACTTCGACCGCGTGGAGCGGAAGAACGTCTTGGCCCAATTCCACGGCGTACCCGGGGTGGGTAAGAACAAGGTGCAGGCGCTCCAGCAGGCCATGCAGTTCATGTTCGGGCTCAAGCTCGCGGGTGTTCCCCACAAGCTGACCGCTGATAACGTGGGCGAGCTGCTCTCGGGCTCGGACCTGATCATCGACTGCCTGGACAACGCTCAGGCCCGGCTGCTCGTTCAGGGGTTCGCCCGCAAGGCCAAGGTTCCGTGCCTGCACGGGGCTCTGGCAGCCGACGGCTCGTTCGGCCGGGTCGTGTGGGACGAGAACTTCGTGATCGATTCGGAGAACGTTGGTGGGGCTCCTACCTGCGAAGGGGGCGAGCACCTGCCGTTCATCGGGACGGTTTCGGCCCTTCTGGCGAAGGCCGCTCAGGAATTCGTCACCAAGGGTAAGAAAATCGGGTTCGAGATGCATCCTGGCGGTGTAACTAGGACTTGACGACAACGTTAGGCTCTGTACTATGGGCCTTCACTACGGGGTATACAGGGGATCGGTTCCCCACCTTTTTTAGGCAAAGGCACAAACCAGGATCGCACTCTCGGCTCTGCAAAGAACCTCCAAGTGGTCCTCACAAGCTCAACTGGTTCGACTCCAGGTACCCCGACTAACCTGCACCCATCCTCTGGACCTTACACGCAAAACGTTGGTTCAAATCCAACTTCCTCGCCCAAATGGGGAATAGCCTAGTGGTAAGGCAATCGTATGCAAACGATCAAAACGCAAACCAGGTTCAGCCACTCGGGTGCGGGTGAACTTTTCGATTGCTCAGTACGCTGAGACGGGCGATCAGCCAGATACAGGGGTTTGGCCCTGCACGTCCTGGTTCGATTCCAGGGTTTGGCACTAGAGAGCATTCACCAGGGACAGCATACAAGCGTAGCTCATTTGGAAGAGCATCTGTCTAGTAAACAGGATGTAGTGGGTTCAAATCCCATCGCCCGGGAAACCGGATTTCTGCTGCCCGCCTCGAATGCCCTCTAGTTTTTTGCTGGCCCCGGCCTGACCGTCCCCGTGTGTAAGAGCGAAGGTCTCTAATCATCGCCGCCAGCGTTTTCGTTTGTTGATCTGCTCTATCTGAGGGCAGATCAAATGTGGACGAACCTGTTCGAGATGATTGCGGATGTGCAGAAGTACATCCAGAACACGGGCCAGTCGGTGGAGACTGTGGATGCCCCGCTCATTCGAGCCATGGGTTACCGCAGTAAGGACCGCGAGTGGTTCATCAAGTTGACTGACGTTCGTACGTCATCGTTGCCTCCTTTGAGTCAAGAGCAGCACATGATCGTTGAACGGTTCAGGACTCCCGATGGTCGTAAAGCCATCTTGGGTTTGTAAGAGTTTGCTCGCTACGGCGAGCCTTGTTCCCGTAGCCTAGAGGATTAGGCATCGGTTTCCTAAACCGAGTCGCAAGACGCACGTTGGTTCGAGTCCAACCGGGAACGCTTAGGGAAATGATGTCGGCTTCGAGTGCCGCCCCTTCGTAAGTCGTCCCCCCGAGGACGTTGAAGGTAGCTCAAGAGGGAGAGCGGTTCCCGCTAATTGTGGCGAGATTGTGGTGTATCAAGTAAGGTGAAGCGCATTCGGGCGTCGTCTAATGGCAGGACAGCGGTTTTTGGTACCGCTTATCGGGGTTCGAGTCCCTGCGCCCGAGCCATGAAGAAACACGTCATCGGGCTCACGGGCGGTATCGCATCGGGCAAGAGCACGGTGGGGAAGCTGTTCACGGGCTTCAATGTTACGGTCATTGACGCGGACTTGTTGGCTCGTGAAGTTGTGAAGCCGGGGACAGAGGGCCTCCGTGAAGTCGCGGCTCACTTCGGGGATCAGGTTCTGGCTCAGGACGGGACTCTTGATCGGGGGAAGCTCGGGGCACACATCTTCACGGATGATGCGGCTCGTAAAGAGTTGGACGCGATCCTGCATCCCAGGATCGCTAGGTTGGCCAAGGAACGCATAGAGGCGGCGCAGGACACCTCAACGCCCTACGTGGTCTACGAGGCCGCCCTCTTGGTCGAGCTGGGGACGTACCGAGAGTTCTCGAAGCTCGTGGTGGTGTCGGCTGACCCGGAGCTTCAGGTTCGTCGGGTCATGAAGCGCAACGGGCTCACGGAGTCTGAGGCGAGGGACCGGCTAGCTTCGCAGTTCCCGTTGGCACAGAAGCTCGCGGTGGCAGACTACGTGATCAAGAACGACAACAACCGGGATGCCTTGCTGGCTAGAACCCGGGAGGTACACGAGAAGATTTTGGCCTTGGGCCAATGAAGATTGGGCCTGTAACTCACTGGTAGAGTGCTTTCTCGACAAGGAAGAAGCAGTCGGTTCGATTCCGACCAGGCCCACCCTGGACCCGTAGCTCAATGGTCAGAGTCCCCCGCTCATAACGGGGTCAGTCTCGGTTCGAGTCCGGGCGGGTCTACCGATTAGGGCTCCAGCGCTACGTCCTCAAACGACGGGCGTTTCATCGGACGCGGGTCAGCCTTGAGAGAGGGCAATTCGGGGGCCTCAGCGGCTGGAAGGGGCGCTTGGATGAGTTGATCCACGGCGTCCATAGCTTCCGGCGGGCGAGGTCTAGGGGCGGGCCTACGTGGTGTCCCAGTTACGCGGCCCACTGTGGCCGGAGCAGGCACTACCGGGGCCGGGGTGACAGGGGCAACGGGTTGGGCGGCTCTCATGCCTTCCAGGTAAGCTCGGAGGGCCACGATGTCGTCGTGCATCTGCACATCGTTCTTGGCGAGTTCCTCGACCTTCTTGGTAGTCCAGTCGAAGCTCTGCTTGGTGGCTGTGGTGTCGGTTGGCTTGAACCAACTTCCGATGGCCGTAGCGAGAGCTGCGGTGGCAAGGATGATGTTTCGGTAGGCGTTGAGCCTCTCGATGAAGTGCTTGCCCTTGCTGGGTGGGTCACTCTTGACCGCTTCTGTAACTTCTTCGGACATAGGGACCCCTTCCCCTCAGCCCGTGGATAAAGTGTTTCATGTGAAACGGTGAAAGTCTTTGTGCTGGCGGTGTATAGAGGTGTAGTACGACCTAGCATGGTCAACTCCATGTGTTACACCGGAGAATGAGTTGAAGTGGAACAGTGCGAAAAATCTGTACACTACCTGCCCCCTCGGGCAGTTGTTTCGGTATCTGGGCAGGTTTATGTGTGTCTGAGTTGTGGGCGACGCTCACGTGATGCTCAGGGGGTTCGTCCGTTGACCCCTGGTTGGGGCCCGAGTTGTACCCGGTCGGCGATCAGGTTCCCGTCCTCCGCGTTACGGTTGGATGCGAGGGGCTTGGTGACGGGGGTTCAAAAGAAGGCGGTGGTCCGAGCCCGGTCTAAGGCTTCCCCTCAGGTTTGGAATTGAGCTTCTTCAGGGCTCTCCGCCGCAACCGCTGAAACACCAGAGCGGTTTTGACGGCGGTTTTCCCCAAGCCCTCGCAGAGGTAGCACTTTCGTTGTTCTCGGCCCCCGCTTTTTGTGCGGGCCAGGCGGGTTTGAGCGCCTTTGCAGAGCGGGCACTGAACAGTGTTGCTGTGCTCCATACCTGAGCGATTCCAAAAGAAAACCCGCCCCCTTGTGGGAGGGCGGGTTTGTTCTTTACGAGATCAGGTTGGGTGGCTTACTTGAGGCCTTCAATCATCGGGCCCAGCGCGTCGTAGCCAATGGGGTCTTGAGTGAGCATGGGGGCGGCGGTAACGGCCCCCGGGGCGGTGGCAACCGGCGGGGTCTTGAGTAGCCCCCGGACTTCTTCCACAACGCTCTTGATGTCGTTCACGGCCGCCACAACATCGGCGATGACCTTCGAGAGGTCGGGGTTTTCGACCTGAGCGTTGGCAGCAGCTTTCACGGCGGAGCGGACGGAATCCATAGCCTTGTTCAGGGCGACTACCGAGCCATCGAACTTGGCCTGGAAGATTGCCTGCTTGTCGGCGGGGAGCATCGGCACGAGCTGGCTGAAGACGACGTTGGCGATTCGTTCGATGGACGCCGCAGAGTTCAGAACGATGTCAGTTTGTTTGACCGGATCCGTCTTGAAGTCTTGGAACCAGGTCGGGCTACAGCCGGTCATGAGGCCGCAGAACGTGAGAGCTACGAAAAATTTACGCATATCGGGGGGCTCCTGTTTGCTAGGGACGCCTACGGTGTGGCATAAGTGAACGATATGGAGGAGCGTAAGTGCAACAAATGTCTGGAAACTAAGCCCATCGAGAAGTTCAAACGCACTGGCAAAGCTTCTGTGTATCGACGGCACACCTGTCGCTCGTGCATTGAGAGGCACTTTCGCAAGAAGTACGGGGCTCAAATTAATGGTCGGCGGAGTCGAAATCGAACTGCTAACCCGGTTCAAGCGATTTACACGGATTCTAGGCTTTCTGATCGCAAGAAAGGACGACGTAACGACCTGACCCGAGAAGCCATTGCCGCTTTGATCTCCTCGGGTTGTCGCTACTGCGGAGAGACCGCAATTCGGATGACGTTGGATCGCGTTGATAACACTAAGGGGCACACGCTCGATAATGTGGTGCCTGCGTGTATCCGTTGTAACTCGATTCGTGGCTCAATGCCGTATGAAGCGTGGCAACATTTGGTCGCCGCTGTACGGGAGGCGAGAGAGCTTGGCCTTTTTGGCTCGTGGCTTGGACCTAGATTTCCTATTGCTCGCGTGGTGGAACAGGAAGACACAACTGGGTTCCCAGGCGGATCTGGTCGCTGAGAAGCGTGGAGGTTCGACTCCTTCCGTGAGCACTAACGCGGACGTGGCGGAAAGGCAGACGCACCCGATTTAAAATCGGTTGACTCGAAAGGGTCGTGAGGGTTCGACTCCCTCGGTCCGCACTCTGTACGGTAACGACTAACCCCAACAATGGAGCGCCCTAAATGATGCGGAGACGCAGGCGAAGGTAACAATGTCCCAGTTTCACACTCTTCTACTCACCCCGTGGATGCAACCGCACAGGGTCGTTCCCTGGCAGGACGCAATCTGCAAGCTCATCGACAACGAGATCGAATCTCTAGAGACCACGTGGGATGGCGTATCGTTCGCTGTGAACTCCCCGTCTCTTGTCCTCAGCTTGCCGTCCGTAGCTCGTCTCAAGACGCACGTCCCGGCCAACAAGAAGGGCGTGAAGTTTTCACGGATCAACGTGCTGACCCGTGACGGGTTCCAATGCCAATACTGCGGCAACAGGTTCCCGCGTCGTGAGCTGAACTACGACCACGTGATCCCTCGGAATCAGGGCGGTAGGACAGTTTGGGAGAACATTGTTGCGTCGTGCTACCCGTGCAACTCACGGAAGGCAGGACGGACGCCTGAGCAGGCCAAGATGCACCTTCTCAAGAGGCCCATCCGGCCCAAGTCTCTGCCGCTCACCATGCCGACGATTCCCGTGGGTAAGGCTCCTGAGGAATGGGTGTTCTACCTCTCGGCAATGCCGCACGCTGAGTTGGCGTTCGGGTAACAGAACAAAGGCGGGCCACCGGCCTAAACAGGTGGCGCTGTAAACCTTGACTAGCTAAGGTTAGCTTTCCGAGATTCCTATTCAGGTTGTTTTGTTGCACCCGCTTCTGCATGAACGGCAACGGCAATGGCGATCATGATCAAGGGGGGACGCCCCTTGAGATCGTGGTTCAACGGTTGGTGGAACAACAAGCCGTTGAGATTACCGAAGCCGCTAGTGCTCCTGAGTCTCCCGAAGATCTCGTACACGGTTGGAAGCGGGCGCAACACCCGCCAACCTTAGAGCAACTGCACGCGGGGCTACTTTCCGTCTCTCAAATTGCCGAAGCTGCGATCGAGATGGGGGTTCACATCTCGGCAGACATTCGAGGGATCCTGCCTACGCTCCAGCAGGTCTCAACTCAACTCCAAGAGTTTTCGGCTGAGCTACGGTCGGTACAGAACACGCTCATGACGTTCAAGCGGGACATCCAGTCGCTCAAGGAAGACACCCGGGACATGACCGACACGGTACGGTCCATCCCTGGGATCAAGTTGATGCTGACTGAGGTTCTGACTCGTCTTCCTGATCAGCAGGCTTGATCCAGACGCGGGTTTTGTTGACCGCCAGCATTGCCCGCATGGGTTCATCCAGCTCGATGCCCGTCATGTTGGCGAGGTCTAGGACGTTCCAGATCACGTCGCAGATCTCTTTGGCGAGGCGGTCCTTGGCGGTCGCGGCTTCTTCGGGACCGTAGTTCCCGAGCAGCTTCAAGACCTCCTTTTGGACTTCACCCGTTTCGGTGCTGAGAAACAGGGCCCTCTTTTCGAGCCCTGTTTTCCTCTGGTGATCGGTTTTCGAGTCCTCAACGGCAGCTTGGATGGTGGCGAGTGGTTCCATGCCCCCGCTTACACTGCCGTTGAGGCTTCGTGCGCGCTAGATCTTGATCTCAACCTCGCGCATCTCGGCTTTACCCTCGATGGTCGCCCCGTCCACCGTGATGGTCAGGGCGTTTTCATCGAGAGAGCTGAACTCCTGGAACCACACCTGCCCCACGATGAGCGAGAACGTGGTCTGGGCGATCTTGAAGATCAGGTCGCGAGTCTTCTGCTTGGCGGCTTTGGTCTGTCCCGCGAGCCACGCCTCAAGAACGCCGTCCTTGTTGGCGGCCTTGAGGTAGATGTCGCTCGTCAGGAAGGCCTCGACCAACTTGACAGTGGGCACCATGAGAGCGCCACCGGCGTTGATCTTCCCCTTGGCGATCTGCTCCTTGACCTCTTTGAGGCTCGGGAGCTTCGAGAGGCCCTTGAGCGAGACCTTCAACTCCTTGCTCATGTAGAAGTCGGTGGCCTCAGCTTGGGTGGACTTGGGGGAGAACCCACCGTCGGTGATGCCCTGCTCCTTGAGCCAGGTGGCAGCGGCCTCACCGTACTTCTCAGAGATACCCTCGGAGCGCTTGGAAGGCAGCAGCTCCTTCGAGTAGGCGTTGTAGACCTTCTGCTCGGCTTGGGCCAGCGTCAGGGCGTACTGCGTCTCGAAGAAGGCCTTGGCCGACACATCCTTGACCATCTTGCGGTTGATGACCGGCAATGCTCGCAGGTCGAGCACGAGGTCAGTCAACGGGGCTAGAACTGTGTTGGTTTCAGGCATCGGGATGACACCTTCATCACGAAGTTTGCGATACGTGAGCTGTGTTACCCGGACCGGCAGCTTCTCGATGTTTACGAGGCCATCTTTGATGGCTGCGTAGTTGCGGAAGATGTTGGTGGGGAACTTCGTGGGCACACCGTCGGGTGCGGTACGCGAAGTCAGATCTACGGTCCCTGATTTGCGGACCAGGAACGAGACGTTGGGTCGGTCTTCGTTGAAGGTCAGGCTGGAGATCGGGTAGCCGTCGGGGGCAGGGTCGGCCTCGAACTTGAGGGCCGGGGCCTTGTTGGCGGTGACGGCTGCGATCTGAGCAGTGATCTCTGCGATCTTGGTACCGCTCTTTTCAGAGGCGAGCTTCTGGGTGAGCTTCGCGATCTCCTCCTGCTCAGCCTCGGTGAGCTGGTCACTGGCATCTACCCGCCCCCGGCCGATCTTGCTGTACTTGAAGTCAGGGTGGTCCAGCAGGATTCGGTTCTGGTCGTCCCCTGCGAGCAACTGGAGTACATCCAGCACCGTGAAGGCATCCTCACGCGGGACTCGGGTAGGGTCATAACCCTTCTCGAAGCGGCCCGTCCCGAGAGCGGCCTTCTGGGCAGTCTCTTGGAACTCGCTATACTTCTGCTTGCCGAAGCACGTCGAGAAACGCTCGATCAGGTTCACGTCCCCCAAGCTCTTGAGCAACGGGTACACGACGTTGGGCTTCATACGGACTGCGAACAGCGAGACAGCCGCGTAGGCGAGCCCCAAGGAAGCGTTGGCACCTTCCCCTTTGATGGTACCCTTCGCGATGTCCGTGAGGTCCCCTTCCATGAGCCCGAGCTGAGTCGGGGACAGGTACGCGAACTCTTGCAGGTCCTTGGGCAAAGTGGCCTTACCGCCCTCGACCGAGTAGGTGATCAGGTCCAGGTCGGAGAGGGCGTAGACGAAGCCCCCGATGGGATCCCCTTGGATCGTGACCTCAACGCGAGGGGCCCCGGACTGCTTCTTCTGCATCGCCAGCTCGAAGGCTGGGGCGTAGCGGTCGAAGTCTTCTGCGAAGATGTGGGCTCCGCCGGACTTCTCGGCCATCGCGGAGAGCAGGTTGCGGTCCGCGTAGTAACCGTACTCCACGATGGTTGCTGAGGCGAAGCCGCCCGCCGCCTTCTCTACGGTCTTGAGGATGTCGGCACGCGGCCACTGGTTGTCACAGCCGTCGCTCATGAAGAACAGGCTGGAGACGCTTCCAGGGGCCTTCTTGGACACACGCTCCACGACCTTGGCTGCTTCTTCCAAGGGCTCCTTGAACCCGGTGAGGCCCTGCGGCTTGATCCAACGGTCGATGGCTTGCTCGACCTGTTTGAGGTCGGTGAGGGTGGCGACCGGCTCGGCCTCTAGCAGGGTTCCGAACTGGCCTCGCCCACTGAACCAGATGATCGAGATGGTGTCCTTTTCCTTGAGCAGCTTCGGCAGCTTCTTCTTGAGCTGCTCACGGATCTTCGGGAGGTCGGAGTACATCGAGCCGGAGCAGTCGATGACCACAAGATGGTTGGTGGGGGCCTCGACGGTTTTCGGGGCCTCTGTTGTCTGGTCTTGGGTCTGCTTGACCAGGAACAGGTCTTTGGAGATGAGGTACGAACGGGTGTTGGGCATAGGATCCTTTCACCCCCTAGTTACACCGAACGTGGGCGAAGGGTCTTTTTGTACCGGCCCTTAGTTGCTTTGTACTGCGAAATTGGGTAAGGTCAGCTTTCAAATTGCTCGGTACCGCCGAGATAAGGGTTCCCTATGTTTCGCAATTTCATCTGCCAGGTGAGTCGCACAGTACCTAGCCGTAGGGCTGGGTACGAGTAGTGACACTCAACCTGGAGAAGACATATGCGCAAGGATCTGGCGCAGTTGATCGTGGAAACCCCCCGGCATAACAGCGGGGAGGTCTTCAAGACTCATCGGCGCAGGGCTAACCGTGACTTTGACTTGGCACCGACCAAGCAGGGGATGCGGCGGCCGTACTTGGAACGTAAGGAATTCGGAGATTACCTGTCACCTCTCAAGGGTTTCCTGCGTAAGAACGTGGGGCGGCCCTGGGACAAGGTGTTCTCTGAGCTGAACTCGGCTCTGCAAGGCGGCGGGACCGTCGTGGAGCACGTGAAGGTCCACCTTCGCGGTTACGTGGAACTCCACCCCGTCTTCATTGACGGGAAGCCGCATTACCCGCCCCCGTACTACGGCAGATCGGACGGCCCTTCGCCGATCACCGACGACTTCTACGTGGATCCGTATGGGATCCTTCGGAAGGCGAAGGCTCGTCCTCGGAAGCGTCAGAAGCCCGTGATCGAGCACGTCAAGATTGACGACTCGACCGCTTTCCACAAGATCGATGGCTTGTGGTATCGCGTTTGGACCAAGCCGCTGCCTATGGCGGATCGGCCGTACCCGCCCATCTACGATCTCGTGCTCAAGAAGTGGGTGCGTTGTGTCGGGCACAAGCCCTTCTCTTGGCGTCGGGAGAAGGTCGCAGAAACGGTGGAGGTGGTGAGCTACCGCTGGGAGGTCGCGGGTACCTCGGGTACCTGGGAACTCGACCGTCTTCACGGCTCGAATCGTGTCGCGTACCGCAAGGAATCGGTCAGCTCCCGCACGATTCGTCGTGAGGGGCTGGACCGTCTCAAGGCGGCGTGAGGTGCTGGGGGTCTAATCGGCCCCCTGATTTCTCGTTTTCGGTGAAAAGCGCTTGAACCTGCGGCTGTGCCTGGTGTATAGGTACAGGCGTGAGGTCGCGCCCTCTGGGTTTGGATCTCTCGTACTGCCAATCGCACCCGTAAGGGTTTGGGGCGGCAGCGGACGTTCTGAAACAGCTCGACAGTTCATGATTTGAGGCCCCGTCCAGGGTCTGCGTCATGGGAAGTGCTCGGGCCAGACGACTACGGGAGTAGCCAAAGCCATGAAAATCGACGCTCGTCTCACATTTAACAAGGTTCAGTTCGATCAGGATGCCGACGCGCACCTGGTCTTGTCATTGACGGCTCCGGCGGTCACAGGGGAGGCGAAGCGCCCGCCCCTGTGTTTCGTGCCGCTCATTGACGTGTCCCCCTCGATGGAAGGGGAGAAGCTCGCGTACGCCAAGAAGTCGCTCATCAAGTTGATCGACCACCTGACGCCCAACGACTACTGCGGGCTCATCCAGTTCTCGTATGACGCTCAGGTTTTGCAAAAGCCGGTGCGTTGCACCCTGGAAGCCAAGGACGACCTCAAGCGTAAGGTCGGGGGTCTGCGTCTCAGCGGGGCCACCAACATCGCCTCCGCGTTGCTCGAAGGCTTCTCGGTCGCCAACAACATGGACCTGCCCGCAGAGGTGATCACTCGCGTGATTCTCTTTACGGATGGCGCTGCCAACACGGGTCCGGCCAAGACTCCGGCGGAGATCCTGGCTCTCGTGAAGCCGAACATCGGCATTGCCTCAGTGAGCGCCTTCGGGTACGGCCTGGATGCCCAGCAGGACTTCCTGCTGGATCTCGCGAAGGCCGGTAACGGCAACTACGCTTTCGTTCAGAACCCAGACGATGCTCTTTCGGCCTTCGGTAAGGAGCTGGGTGGGCTTCTGTCCACGCATGCGACGAACCTTGTGCTGGAGGTCTCCCCGCTTGCGGGGCACCAGATCACCGGGGTTGTCTCGGATGTGGAGGTCGAGGACGAGGCGCTGGGGCAGATTGCGATCAAGATCCCGGACATCCTCTCGGAGGAAACCCGGCACATCGTTCTGGGGGTCAAGCTCCAAGCGCAGAAGAACGCCTTCCCGCGTGAGGTCAACGTCTTCGATGTGAAGATCGGGTACGATACCCTGGATGCGAACCTTCGTCGCGAGCACAAGACGCTTGAAGTGAAGGCCAAGGTGCAGTTCGTTAAGGCCGGAGAAGAACAGAAGTCGGCGGACACGGCCTTGGACCAGATTGTTGGGTTGGCTCAGATTGTGCGAGCCCAGATCGAGGCTGAGGCTCATGCCAAGGCAGGCAACTACACGCAGGCCTCGGCGGTCATGAACGCCTTCTCGGTTGACGTGGCCAACCGTGGTTTGGTTGGTCTTGGGGCCGTGGCTCATGATTTGTCGAGTCGCGTGGGCTCTCGTACGGCGTATACGAGCACGGGTAACTCGGCGTACATGGCCAGCATCAGCCGAGGGGCAACCCGAGGGCTGGGTGGTACCTACGACGTGGGGGCCGCTGCGGTCTTGCGTTCGGCTGGTGTCGTGATGTCCAATGCTTCTCAGGAGAGCACGGCGGCTTCCTTTACGGATGATGCCGATTCTCCGGATGTTCAGCTTGGTGGTATGGCGAATGGGTCCGGAACCGCTGATCCTCCTGTGGATTTGAGCGCCATCCCGGCGCTGGATTGGGGTGGGTCTGCGAACAACATCCCGCAGCATTGGATCAACGGCGGGCTGACCGTAGATCCGGCGGTGAATCCGGTGGTGTCAGCTCCGTTCCTGGTGATGCCCACGCCCGCTCCTGTGGCTGCGAAGCCCGAAGTCGAGAAGCCCAAGTCCAAGAAGAAGGGGCTGGCTCAGAAGTCCAACCGCTGGTAACCGCTGAGTTGCGTAGTTCGAGGGGCGGTGGCCGAAAGGCTTCCGCCCCTTTTTCAATTTGGCCCCTGGTAATTACTTGGCCGGTGTAATAAGTAAGGAGGTGCCCGTCATGGCTACGTTAGAACAGATCAAAGAAGTTCGCGCTCGGTCCGGTGTTGGAATGGACGCTTGTCGTAAGGCGCTTGAAGAGTCCGGTGGGGACGTGGAGCAAGCGTTGGAGCTGCTCAAGAAGCGCGGCGTCATCAAGGCTGCGGAACGAGCAGGGCGGCTCGCTACTGAGGGTAAGGTGATCCCTTACAACCACAGTGACGGGAAGATCGTGGCCGTGGTTGAGATCAACTGCGAGACAGACTTTGCGGCGAAGTCCGAGGACTTCAAACAGTTCGCGGATTTGGTGTTGATGCAAATCACGGCGGCAGCTCCGTTGGCGGTGTGCGAGCAGCAGGTCCCTTTGGACGTGGGGGAGGCTCAACGAGCTGTGTTCCTGTCGCAGATCCCTGCGGACGCCCCAGAAGATCGTAAGCAGAAGATCCTTTCGGGCAAGTACACGAAGTGGTGCTCCGAGGTCTGTCTCGTGGATCAGGAGTCCGTGGTTGTCCCGGGCAAGACCATTGAGCAGCTTCGTGTGGAGCTGGGTGCCAAGCTCGGGGAGAACGTCACGATCCGCCGGTTCATCCGGTGGGAAGTCGGTGAGGGTCTCGGTCAGTAAGGTTAGTTATGTCCTTCAAGTATCAAGCTCAGCAGGTCGGCGAGAACCACTACGTGTTGCCCAAGTGCGGCACCATGAAGGTGGAGGCGCATGCCTTTCTTTCACCTGACCTCTACGCGGCTTCCGAGGAAAACGTCTGGCAGCAGATCGCCTCAGGGGCTTCTTACGAGGGCGTCATTGGGGCGTACCTGATGCCCGATACGCATCTTGGCTACGGGGTTCCCGTCGGTTCCGTGGTCGTCACCGAAGACACGGTTCTTCAGTGCGGCTCGGGTTACGACATCTCGTGTGGTGTCCTCCACATGAAGACGAACCTGACGGCGGCGGACATCCAGGACAAGGCTAAGCGTGCCCTGTGGGTCACCGAGGTCGAGAAGCGGATCGCGACCGGCGTGGGGTCGGATCGCCCGGCGCTCATGAAGCGCTACTCCACCAAGAAGGCAGACGAGATTCTGCGGTACGGGGCGAAGGCTCTCGGGATCGATGAGGACTTGTGCGAGCGTCGTTTCATTCCGATCCCGGAGGACACGGATCTCCACCTGATCGAGCGTGCATACGAGAAGGTCTCGGACCAGCTCGGCTCGGTCGGCGGGGGCAACCACTTCATTGAGATGCAGTGCGACCGTGATACGGGCGAGGTCTGGATCATGATCCACTGTGGATCACGTGGGTACGGTTGGCAGACGGCCAACCACTTCTTCTACGAGGGTGCTCGTTTGCGCGGGTTGCCTATGAACCGTCGTGAGGATTCGTGGCTTCGTATGGACGAGGATCTGGGCCGCCAGTATTGGGCTCACCACAACTCGGCTGCGAACTTTGCAGTCGCGAATCGGCACTTGATCGTCAACGGCGTTCGTGAGGCCTCAGAAGTCGTGTTCAAGGCGACGCTCGAAGTCTACTACGAGATCTCGCACAACCTTGTGCAGCAGGAGACGCTCGTGTTGCCGGACGGCACCACCAAGAAGGGCTTCGTTCACCGGAAGGGCGCAACCCGGGCCTTCCCGGCGGGTCACCCCGACCTGGACGGTACGGTTTGGGAGAAGACGGGCCACCCGTGTTTGATCCCAGGCTCGATGTACGAGGGTGCTGCGATCTTGTTCCCGGGCCCGCAGGCGTACAAGTCGGCGTGTTCCGTGAACCACGGTTCGGGTCGCTTGCTTGCTCGCGGTGAGGCGAAGCGTAAGCTTGGCCCGAACCAGGATCTCATCGACGCCGAGATGGCGACGGTCAAGCGCACGTTCGCTGGCGTTGAGGTCGAAGGCATCGTGGGCAATCACGAGAAGACGCCTCTCGATGAGTGCGGCCACGTTTACAAGGATCTGGACGCGGTGCTCAACGTTCTTGAGGTCGAGCAGATCGCGAAGGTCAAGCACCGGCTCTATCCGGTTGCAAACCTGAAGGGTGCTGACTGATGGGGGACGATTTTGAGCTTTGGTGGGATGAAGACGAGCTTCGAGCGGATCTTGACGATAGCTTGCGGCGTCAGGAATCCCGCCGGGCTTGGAGTAGTCTAAGGCATCTTTTAATCGTCGCCCTTGTGAGTGCTCTTGGGATCTGCTTGCATTACGCAGCCTTAGGTGTCGGGGCTTGGGCGCTACTTCGTGTCATTGCTCACGCTCACTGAATAGGAGCTGCCCATGTTCGATATTCTGGCACGTGCTGAACAAGCCCTTCCTGAGCTTCTACGGTCTTTGGAGGGCTGGAACTCTCTCGATGTGGCCTATGAGCCGCCTCGGGTGGAACGCCTTTGGCGGCCCTTTGAGGGGCACCGGCTGTACCTGCATCGCATCCACCCGTGTGAGAGTGCGCTCTACCACCCGCACCCGTGGCCGAGCATCATCAAAATCGTGGCGGGTGGCTACGAGATGTCCGTTGGTTTTGGGGCGGGGGACAAACCGCCCCCGTACGCTGCGCGTCTCAAGCTAGTCCCCGGGACCATCTACGAGATGAGTAACATCGACGGCTGGCACTATGTGCTGCCGTCGGTTGAGAACTTGAGCATTATGATCACCGGCGCTCCGTGGGATCGGTGGTCCCCAGGCCCGAGCCCGGATGTGAAGCTCGGGCCTCTGAGTGAAGCGGCTATCGCGAACCTGATCTCGGCCTTCCGGGTGGTGTACCCTTAGGGGTGTTCTCCCTCGAAGAAACCCTGACTTGGACCGCTGACGACGTTTTCACTCGGATCAGGTTGGTGCTGCCGCCTGGCTGGAAGCTGGAGCGCACCCTCGAAGAAGGCTGGCACTACCTCAAAGTGCTGGATGCTGAGGGGGTCCAGCAGTGGGCTGGGGAGCATGTGGACCCGAAATTGGCGGGTTTGGACGCCCTGGGGTGGTTAAAGCTGCGGGGCTACCAGGTGAGAAACCCGGTGTGGCAGCCCCGTGAGCGCGAGGTTCCGCACTACCAGCCGTCCGGGGTCGTGGTGTCGTCCCAGCCAGACCCTGCGGACTTGGACCCGAGTGAGATTGACGCGGTGTATAGGACCTCTCGTTGAGCCTAAGAGGGAGTCCGCTGGAATGACGATCAAATACGGAATTGATGCCCGCCAAAGAATGCTCAGGGGCATCAACAAGTTGGCAGACGCGGTGGTCGTTACGATGGGGCCCAAGGGCCGTAACGTGTGTTTGGAGAAGGCCTTCGGGAGCCCGTTCATCACGAAGGACGGGGTGTCGGTCGCCAAAGAGATCGAGCTGGAGGACCCCTACGAGAACATTGGGTGCCGGATCATCCGTGAGGCGGCCAGCAAGACCAGCGAGGATGCAGGGGACGGGACCACGACATCGACCCTGCTGGCCCGCTTCATGGCCGTCCAAGGGATCAAGCAGATCGCGGCCAACTTCTCGCCGGTGGCTTACAAGCGGGGGATGGACAAGGCGGCGACGCTGCTGGTGGACGCTATCGTTTCGGGTTCAATCCCGGTCAAAACGCAGCAGGACATCGAGAGTGTGGCGGCGATCAGCGCCAACGGGGACCGGGTGATCGCCAAGGTCATCGCTGATGCCGTGGCCAAAGTCGGCCGGGACGGTGTGGTCAACATCGAAGAAGGCAAGGGCATGGAAACCGTGGTGGAAGCCACCGACGGTATGAAGCTCGACCGGGGTTGGGTGAACTCGTCGTTCTGTTTCGATGAGGCCCGGCAAGAGTCCGTGATGAAGGACGCCTACGTGCTGGTGACCGATCACGTGGTGATGTCGGTCCGCCCCTTCCTTTCGATCCTCGAAGAACTCGTGAAGGCTGAGGCTTCGTTGCTCATTCTCGCCCCGGATTTCCAAGGCGATTCGGTCGCGACCTTCTACCACAACATCAAGCAGCTCAAGACCCAGTTGATCAAGGGCCCTGGCTACGGTGCCACGCAGCATGACTTGCTGGAGGACATCGCGATCCTTACGGGAGCCACATTCGTTTCCAAGACCATGGGGATGGATTTGGATTCGGTGACGATGGGGCACTTGGGTCGTCTGGGCAGCGTTCGGGTGACCTCCAAAGACACCCTACTCATGGATGGGTCCGGAGATCAGGTAAACGTCGATGCCCGGATTGCCCAGATCAAGACCGCTATCGAGAGATCAGGTTCAGAGTACGATCGGGACCGTCTGCGGGAGCGCATGAGTAAGCTTCTTGGCGGCGTGTGCGTGATTCGGGTGGGGGCTGTTTCCGAGCTGGCTATGAAGGAAACGAAGTCCCGTATGGAGGACGCTCTCTACGCCACGAAGGCTTCGATTGACGAGGGTATCGTTCCTGGCGGGGGTTTGGCTTACCTGCGGGCTGCTCAAGCGGTTCGAGCTGGGGTGCAGGCCAACGAAGACGGGTTGTTCGAGGCCCACGAGCTTCCTCAGGGTGTGGACGAGGGGGCGGGTTTCGAGATGGTGCTTCAAGCGTGCAACGAGCCCCTTCGCCAAATCGCCCAGAATGCCGGTTTGGTTGGCGACCTCTACGTGGCCAAGGTTCAAGAGGCTGACGAGCATGTGGGCTTTGATTGCTCGGACATGACCATGAAGAACCTTTTTGAGGCGGGTGTTGTGGACCCCACGAAGGTCGTTAGGTCGGCTTTGACCAACGCAGTTTCGGTGGCGGGTACGCTTTTGACTACAGAAGCGATCCTCTCGAAGGACGGTCCGGCAAAGCCTGGGGATGTCCACCGCTAGCCCTTTGTTGAAATGCCGTGATCGATGGACTCACGGCTTCAACGGATGGGTGGGACGCGGCTGACGCACATCCGGTATTCCGATGTGCCTCGGGTGGCGCAGGCCATCATAGACGCGATGGCCGGTCGGACTCGGGTGTTGTCTGGGCGGTCCCATACCACCCCATACGTCGAGTTCGTTCGAGATCAGGCCTACACGGTCGTGATCCGTGGGGATGACTGGCGCAAGATCTTCCCGTTCTTGCGCTACAGCTCGGCTTCGTATCGGCCTGTCATCCCACCGGGGAATCAACCCCCTCCGGTCATGTCCCCGCAACCCAAGCGGACCATGCAACCCCCGCCGGTGAACCCGGCGGGCGGGCTCCAGTCTTTCTTGGAGGGGTTCTCTTTCGATGAGTACAGCAAGATCCAGAAATTGCTGACGACGATCAACTTGAGCAGTGTAGACCAACCGAGTCCGGCATCGAAGCCGTCTACTCCGCTTCCGGATCCACCGTCACTAGTTCCGCCGCAACAACGTACCGACTCGTTCTCGTACACGGATACTGTGCTGTACAATCATTTGGTTCATGTGTTGCAGCAGCTCTTCCCGACGGATTTCCCGACGACTCATCTCTGAGGTTCTATGCCAATCGATCCCGCCGGTACTGCCCCGGGCATTACGCCTAAGGTTGAAGAACCTCAGGTTCATAACATGCGCTGCAAGAGTTACCCGCAGTGTGACTCCATGACTGCTATCGAGATGAAGCATCCGGGGTTGCCTGCGGGTAGCCGGATGTACCAATGCACCAAGTGCAAACGTTCCTGGGGCATCCCCGTTGGGGGTTCTGTCGATTTGTGAGCACCGACAGCTTCATTCGTTGCCCGCAATGCCGGGGCCAACTTCTGCCTAGTGGTGTAGAGGTCCATCGTCACGTCTGTAGAGATTGCGGTCAGAACTACCACGCAGTCCTTCAGTTCGTTCCTGTGGATCCTATACGTAGGGTGGAAGGGTTGCTCGGTTCGGGTGATGCTACAGCAAGTCCAACATCAGAAGGAGGGGACGAAGTTCCTTCGACGCTTCGTTGAAGGGGGTCTAACCTCTCCGGTCTTGTTGTTGGGTAATGAAGGCGTGGGCCGCCGCTTCTCCGTGCTGTGTGCGATCCGGGAGGCGTTCTGTGAAGGAACGCGGGAACCCGATTGTCAGTGTCCTTCTTGCTACCAAGTTCTTCGTCGGGTTCACACAGATGTGTTCGTCCACGAGGCTGGCGAGAAGGATATCGGCGTTGAGGAAGTGCGTGCGATCATCGAAGAAGCGAGAAGTTATCCGACTGCGGCGGAGATTCGCTGCTTTGTGATCGATGGTGCGGATCGTTTCACCACGTCGGCTGCAAACGCCCTCTTGAAAACACTCGAAGAACCGCCAGCTCGGGCTCGGTTTTTTCTTCTCGCTGAGTCGCCGGAGCACGTTTTACCGACGATTCGTTCGCGATGTGGGAGCATACGCTACACGACTTTACCGGAAGATTTCGTTCTATCAGAGCTTCATCGATACGAACCCGATGGCGCTAAAGCTCTTGTCTACGCGCGCATGGGAGAGGGTTCGGTAGGCAGCGCTATACGGTACTGGGGCTCGGGGCGGCTAGCGCTTCGGGACCAGGTATTCAAGGTCCTCCAGTTAGCACTGGGGAAAGACCTGCCGTCTCTTTTTGCCTTGGTAGACACGATGGATCAGGACTTGGTACTGGCTTTGAAATTCCTGGAACAAGTCCTGCACGATGTTCTTATCGTCCGTGTAGATCCCATGCGAGTTATCAACTCGGATCGTGCTCAAGACCTGATCGCAATGGGTCAAATCTCTACTCAAGTGTGGGCTACGTTAGCTCAGAAGGTGCGAGCGCTCAGGGCTCAGTATCGCGGGACTCGATTGCACTTGTCCTTTCATCTCAAGACCATCCTCATCGAGTCCTTCATCTGAGTACCGAGCGCTATGGCACCGAAGGAATCCTCATTCAGACCATTTGTAGTTGCGTTCGGCGGCGAGGACTTCTTCCTCGACCGGGACATTGAGAAGGCCCTTCAGGCCAAGCGTAGTGTTCTCAGGTTAGACGCCGAAGACGGCCTCACCGACGAACAGCTTGTAGCATTTTGCGAGCGGTACTCCGAGGTCCCGCACATGGTCCTTGTGGACAATGCTCAGAAGGTGAAGGGGGACAAGGCCCTTCGAGCGTTCATTGAGGCCAAAGACATTACGGACACGTCGTTGATCCTCGTAGCGATTATACGCAGCGAGAAGCTTCCCGAAGTGTGGTCCTTGGCCTCATCTAAGGGTAAGGGTGCTGAGCGCAAGAAGCCCAAGCCTTGGGAAACTGATGCCTATTCTGACTTCATTCGACTTGAGGCAACGCGCCTACGTGTTGCTATCAACAGTGAAGTGTCGGCGATGCTGCTCCAATACGTGGGGCCAGATTTTTACCGTCTAGCTAACGAGCTACGCAAGTTAGCTATTTACGTTGGTCAGGCCGGGACGATCACAAAAGAGCACGTTTCGTTGGTTACCACACGGACCCCAAAAGCGGAGCCGTATCAAGTGGCTGAGGCTGTGCTGGCGAAGGATTCTCGTCTCGCCATGAATCTTTTTTCGGTGCTCTACATGAACTCCGGAGATGACGCGAACATTCCGGTTGTACGTGCGCTTATGAAGCAGATCGAGAAGACCGCCATCATTCGCAGTCTTCTCGATCGAGGTGTAAGTGAGGGTGACATTGCGGTCTTGCTGGGCATGAAGACGTGGCCTTTCAAGAACGTAGCGGCACCTACTGCTCGAAAGCATGATCTCAGGTCCCTAGTGAGTCACATGGGTCGCCTGTGTAAATTAGATGCAGATGTAAAAGGTCCGTCTCGATCAAAGAGGACGCTTGTCGAGATGACCATGCTGTCCATCGCGCAATAACCCTGTTCTGGAGGCCCCATGGAGATCGTCCATCACGCAGTCAGCAATCACCCCACGGCGTTTCGTCTGCGGGATTCCTTCCTCGAACCGTACTACCGTATGGGTGATCCTTTCCGGACGCTCCTGGCCCGTTCCACGTACTTGTCCAAATACTCGCGTGGGAATGAGGTTTGGACCGACACGATCCGTCGTGTCGTGGAGGGCAACGTCGCGTTGACTTCCAGTCACTCCGAGAAGGAAGCGGAGATGCTGTTCCATCTCTTCTGGACGGGGCAAGCGCTTCCTCCTGGGCGCGGTCTGTGGGTCGGTGGTGTTGAGGGGATCCCTGCGGATGCTCGGTACAACTGCTGGGGTGTGACTTTGCGTTCGGTGGACGACTGGTGCTGGGTCATGAACCAGCTCATGTTGGGTGGTGGTGTTGGCGTCGGTTTAGGGGCGATTTCTAGGCTTGGTTCTATCAGCAGGCGTCCGTCTCGTATGGCCGTTTGGTGCCGTGCTGATCACAGTAACGTTGAGGACGTGAAGCCCAACGACAAGACCTTCTTGAATGGTGCGACCCCTGTGTTTCGTGCCCCGGATTCGCGTGAGGGTTGGGTGGAAGCACTTCGCCTCGTGCTTCACGCGGCGTTTGCGGGCACGGACCTGATCGTGGACGTGTCGGATATTCGTCCGCGTGGTACGCCTATCAAGACGTTCGGCGGTACTGCGTGTGGTCCGGGGCCGCTAACGACTTTGCTGCGCTCTGCGTGGAACATCGTGCGGAACGCAGAAGGTCGTGAACTGTCTAGCGTTGAATGCCTCGACATCACGAACATGATCGGCTTCTGCGTGAAGTCCGGCAACGTTCGGCGGTCGGCGCTCATCGTTCTTGGTGACGCCAACGATCAACCGTTCCGTGATGCTAAGAAGGACTTTGAAGCCGTTAAGTCCCACCGTCACACCTCGAACAATTCGTTGGCTTTCTACTCGGACAAGCAGATTGCCGAGTTCGATTGGCACGCGATGGTTGAGGACAACGTTCTGTACGGTGAGCCCGGCCTTCTGAATCTGGCGCTCATTCGTAAGACCGATCCTGGGGCGACCATCATCAACCCGTGCGGTGAGATCCCGTTGCATGACCGCGAGGCTTGCAATCTCGCGGAAGCCTTCCCGGCTCAATTCGATGGGTCCACTGACGCGGGGATGGTCTTCCGTTTGTTGACCCGTTACTGCCTTCGTCAGCGCGTAACGCCGCTTCTCGATGGGGAGTCGGATGAGGTGCGTCGTAAGAACATGCGTCTCGGGGTCGGCCTCGGGGGCATCTGTGACTTCGATTGGACTGGTCCGCAGCTTGCTGGTTGGTTCGGTGTGTGTCGTCGAGAGGCCGACGACTACGCAGACGAGTTGGGTGTCTCTAGGCCCAATGCCGTCACGACCACCAAGCCCTCGGGTACCATTAGCTTGCTGAACTCCAGCAGCCCGGGCATCCACGCTCCCTACGCCCCTTACTACATTCGTCGTGCCCGCATGGCGATCAACGAGCCGATGACTCAGGCGTTGATGGAGGCTGGGGTCAAGCACGAGTTGGATCAGTACGACAATACGGGACACACCGTGGTCTTCGAGTTCCCGACCAAGGCCATCCACACTCGCTTGACCGTTCAGACCGAGACCATCGCGGATCAGTTCGAGCGTCAAGCTCAAGTTCAAGAGTGGTGGGCCGACAACTCGGTGAGTGCCACGTTGTCCTTCGACGTGGACACGGAGAAGCACCAGACCGCAGAGCTGCTCAAGCAGTACGTGCCCCGTTTCAAGAGCACCAGCTTGCTCGCGAAGTCGAGTCACGGTTACGTCCAAGCCCCGTACGAGCAAATTGACGAGGCAACCTATAATCGGATGGCGTCGCAGATCCGTGAGGATCACCAGCTCGTGCGTGGCGGGGACGTTCAGATCGAGGAATGTTCTGGGGGAGTGTGTCCCGTACGTTAGGGTGTGCCATGGATCTTGGGGTATTGGTTGAAGGCGTGGTGGAGCTGGACCCGATGAGCGGCCGTATGGTTCTTCGGGTCCAGCAAGCGGACGGGTCAAACTCGTTCGTGGACGTGCAGGAGCAACTGGAGCGTTACAAAGGCGAGGAAGTCCGCTTCATTGTGACGCCCCAGAGGTCCATCCAGGAGCTTGCCCGCATGGTGGAGAGTGGGGAGCTTCCGGTTGATCAGGTTCCCACGCTGAAAGCGCCTGGGACCACGCACTAGAGACTGGAGTTTTCGGGAGTCCCGGTGTAGTACAGGGGATGGCCGAGAACTTCTTTGACCTCATGACGCAGCTTGGATCCGAGACTACCTCAGGGCAGCCGGGGGCGGATCGCATTATCGAGCTGGAGAGCCTCATCACAGAGGCTCGTCATGCCTACTACAACACCGAGTCCCCTACGGTTGAGGACGAGGTTTATGACGCTTGGGTGGACGAGCTGTCCAGCCTCAAGAACGACAGCCCCGCCATTACGGGGATCGGGGCTGCACCTGTCTCCGAGTGGTTGAAGGCGGCCCATACGATCCCCATGGGGTCGTTGAGCAAGATCAACACGCTCGAAGAGCTGACTGCTTGGGTGATGGGCACAGGGGAATCCAAGTTTGCCCCGTTGCTCGTGACCGAAAAGCTGGACGGTATCTCGATTGCCGTGGACTACGTGAAGGGGGCCTTCTCGCGGGCTGTGACACGCGGAGACGGCATTCAGGGCGAGGACATCTCCGTGAACGTCGCCCGGATGCAGGGCGTCCCAGGGAAGCTCGCAAAGCCCTTTACGGGGACGTTGCGTGGGGAAGTGGTGCTCAAAAAGAGCGACCACGCCAAGTATTTCCCGCAGTATGCCAACCCGAGGAATGCAGCCAGCGGTATCGCCAAGCGTCTGGATGGGCACGGCTGTGAGCACCTGACCATCATGTTCTACCAGGTGGCTGACGGACAGGATTTCGAGTCCGAGGGGGAGCAGTTCGCGTGGCTGGCTGAGATGGGGCTCCAAATCCCGAGCTGGTACGTGACGGCGATGACCCCTGGGATCAGGACCCCGCATGACCTCTGGCTGGAGTACCAGCAGTTCAAGCGGGCGGAGCTGGACTACGAGATCGACGGGCTCGTGATCCGCATCAACGACATCGCGGCTCAACTGGCGCTTGGGGAAGTGGACAACCGTCCCAAGGGACAGGTGGCGTTCAAGTTTGCCCCCATGACCCGCGAATCGGTGCTGCAACGTATCGACTGGCAGACGGGCGGTTCGGGTCGGATCACGCCGGTGGCCATCTTTAATCCGGTTCGGGTCTTGGGTGCTGAAATCACGAACGCGAGTCTCTACAACGTCGCGTACATCAAGCAGCTTGGGCTGGACGTGGGGGCCACGATCCTGATCGCTCGGGCTCAGGACGTGATCCCTCGTGTGGCGGCTGTCCGTAAGGCCACCGGGACCGTGGCAGAACCCCCGCTGTTCTGCCCGACCTGCAAGGGTCGGACGCAGATGGAGGGCGAGTACCTGATCTGCACCAACACGGCGGAGTGCCCGGCTCAGGCGGTGGGTCGCATCAAGCGCTACGTGGCTGTCCTGGGCATCCTGGAGTGGGGCGAGACGCTCATCGAGAAGCTCGTGGCCCTGGGGCTCGTGAACGATGTCTCGGACCTCTACAAGCTGACTGTGGATCAGTTGGCGAACGTGGACCGGATGGGCCCCAAGTCAGCGGCCAAGGTCGTCAAGACACTGTGGGCTCGGAACAAGATCACGCTGGATGTGCTTCTTGGTGCCCTCTCGATCCCGTTGTGCGGGCCGAGTACGATCAAGATGGCTATGAACGCGGGTTATGACAGCCTGGAGAAGATCAGGGCGGCCAACATCGAGCAGCTTTCAGCGGTCGAGGGTCTGGGGCCAGTGAAAGCTCAGGCAATCTGGACGTGGCTGCAACGGGACAGCGCCATCGTGGACAAGCTGTTGCTCTTGGGTGTGGAGATCGAGGGCAAGGTCCACGGTTCCTGCACGGGCCAGAGCTTCTGCTTTACGGGTTCTTCGAGTCGCCCGAGGGCGGAGTTGGAGCAGCTCGCCAAGAAGGCTGGCGGTGAAGTGAAGAACTCAGTGGGCAAGAAGCTGACCTACTTGGTTTTGGCCGACGCTAACTCCACCAGCTCGAAGGCTGTGGCAGCCCGTAAGAACGGGACCAAATGCATCTCTGAGGAAGAATTCCTCAAGCTTGTGGGCGCGTGACCCTACGGTGTAGGGTTCACACGGCATGGCGTACTTTAGAGGCCGGGTAGAGCGCATCTTCCACGCAAGTGGGACGTACCACATCGTTTCGTTCTTCGTGGACGAGGCCGAGATGGTGTCGTGTCCGCGTGAGATCAAGATCGCGGGCCACTTCTTCGGGGTCACGCTGGCGTCTGGGGTCACGCTTGAGGTCGAGGGTGGTTGGGTCAAGCATGCGAAATACGGGCGTCAGATCAAGGCTACGGGGTGGAAGCCTTGGGCCAAGACCTCCCGGGATGCTCTACGCTTTTTGACTGACTGCGTGGACGTGTTTTCTGACCAGGGTCTTTTGACCCGAGTGGTTGGTCAGTTTGGTGCCGGTACCTATGCGGCCCTCTCCGATGACCGGGCTCTGGAGGCCGCAGCGAGTGATGACGACCGGGTTGCGTTACGGGCGGCTATCGTCAAGTGGAAAGCAGTGCTGGGTATCGCGGCCCTATCGGACTTCTTGCAAGAGTACGAGCTTGGGGCTTCGTTGGTCGCGGCCGTTTTTCATCGGTTTGGGTACGATTCGGTTGAGGTGCTCTCGAAGAACCCCTATCGACTTCTGGAGATCGACGGTTTCTCGTTCCACCGCGCCAACACACTGGCGGTACTTCGTGGGATTGGTCCTGGAGATCCCCGTCGTATTGCGGGCGGTGTTTTGTGGGTGATCCGGGAGCAGATCAAGCAGCAGGGGCACCTGTTCGTTCGTCGTGGGGACATTGCCTCGTTGTTGGGATCCTTGGCGTCCTATGCGCATGTGGCCCCGTTCGATGTGCCTGATCTCTCAGGGGCTGTGGATGCGGCGTTGGTTGAGCTTGAGCAGAACAAGGCTGTCTTGGTGGACGACGGGATCGGGGTCTACATCCCGGACATGTACCGCTATGAGCGGGAGGCCGCGCGGAAGTTGTCGGGGTTCCTAACCCCCTCTGCTCTAAACATCGACTACGATGCTTTCTTGAGTAGTTACGAGAAAGCGAGCAACATCACTCTCTCTGACTTGCAACGCGAGGCCGTGGTCAAGCTCATCGTCAACCGGGTGCTGGTTGTCACGGGAGCCCCTGGTACGGGCAAGACGACGCTGATTCGCACCTTCGTGCATCTGTTTCGTAGTCTTGGGATGGACTACATGCTCATGGCCCCCACAGGGATTGCTGCAAAGCGGCTGGCCTCAGTCACGGAATCCCCGGCGCAGACGATCCATCGAGCCCTCAAGTACGATGGGTTTCAATGGGGCGTTGGGGACGGCTCTCAGCTCGTCACTGGGGCGGTGATTGTTGATGAGTTGTCCATGGTGGACCAGGAGTTGTTCTACCGCCTTCTGGACGCTCTTGACCCTAAGACGATGCTGGTCTTGGTCGGGGACGAAGCTCAGTTGCCCTCAGTGGGTCCGGGTAACGTGCTGCGGGAGTTGATCGCCTGCAAGGCGGTCCACACTATCAAGCTGGAGCACGTCTTTCGTCAGGCGGAGACTAGCGACATCGTGTTGGCGGCTCACCGGATTCGACGGGGCGCTTCCCCGTTGGACTTGCCGCCAAAGGGCGACACCGAGTTCAAGTTCGTCCAGCTCTCTAATGAAGACCAAATCGCAGATCTCGTGGTCAAGATGGCGGTCAAGCTCAAGGCCCGTGACGCCAACTTCCAAGTGCTGTCCCCGAAGTACGAAGGCGCTGTTGGGGTGGACAACTTGAACACCCTGTTACGGGATCAGCTCAACCCAGACATTGGACAAGATACATGGCAACTCTCTCCGACGGTCCAGCTACGGCTTGGCGATCGTCTGATGATCGTCAAGAACAACTACAAGCTGAACGTCTACAACGGGGACATCGGTAAGCTCATTGCCGTCACTCGTGAGTCCTTGACGTTGCGAGTGCATGGAATAGGGCGGACCCCGGATGCGAACGTGGAGATCCCTAAAGATCAGGCCATGACCATGCTCAAGCTGGCGTATGCGGTTACGGTCCACCGCTGCCAGGGTGAGGAATTCGAGACGGTCATTCTACCCCTGGTCAAAGCGCAGGGCCGCATGTTACAACGGAACCTGTTCTACACAGCGATCACCCGAGCCCGTAAGAAGGTGTGGCTTCTGGGTGAGGTAGAGGCGGTCTTGAAAGCCGTTGCCAATGACCGGGTGCTACAACGCAACACCATCTTGAGGGAACTCATCCGTGCCTGAATCTCGGCCTCGTGCCGCTACTGTCCTCATTCTGAATGAACGCAACGAGATCCTGGCTGTCTCTCGTAAGACGGACCACGCGGACCTCGGTTTGCCCGGGGGTAAGGTTGAGGACGGGGAGACTTTCGAGGAAGCAGCGATTCGAGAGACTTGGGAAGAAGTCGGGATCAAGATCCTCAAGATGCGGGACGTGTTCGACCACCCGTGTCGGGTGCATTACGCCCACACGTTTCTCGTAGAGGAGTGGAGCGGGGCCGCGTCCTCAGTCGAGGGTGCGTGGGTTGGTTGGGTCCCAGCTCAGCGCCTGCTTGAAGCCAACTGCTCGTTCCGCGACTACAACTTGGCGCTCTTTACAGCGCTCAGGATGATCTGACATGAGCGAGCCCACCTTAGTCGTTGCACGGCTACTGGACCCCGGGGATTGCTTTCGTAAGCGTAATGGGGAATTTGTGTTCTTGCGCATCTCGGACAGTGCCGTCAAGCACTCGGGGCTCGATCCGACTTTCGTTTGGGGGGTCTGCTACAACGGCAACATGTGTAAGATCAGCCCAGACACGCTGGTCCACCCGGAGCCCTTATCTGGGATCTCTGCAAATCAGAAGGCTGACGAGGACTGGCACCAGATGGTGTCTGGGACTTCCCCGACTCAGAAGTGTGTGTAGAACCCGGAAGGCATGAGCCCGATGTCAGCGCTCATGAGCTTCTTGGTGGCAGCCCGGAGGGGTTTGTCCAGGAGGATCATCACCACCTCATCGATCGGGGAGAGCAGGGCCGCCAACGCTTTCCAGATGCCGCTCGCAAAGAGGTGGGCAACGTGAGGGCCTGCGAAGTAGATGAGCACGGCCTTGACCAAGATATCGGTGAGTTGGTGCATGGCCGCTTTACGCTCTTGGGGGTTGACCTCTTCCCCACGAGCCAGGCGACCCGCCACGGACATCATGTGCTTGGAAGCCCGGACTTCGTGTTTGAGGGCTCGCTTGAATGAGGTCTTGACCTCGTT
>Ga0228700_1000229_pt1 | contig 54186 bp, 78 predicted proteins | sample McNCre317_Aug_MG_FD_178019 | JGI IMG/M metagenome (GOLD analysis project Ga0228700, IMG submission 178019) | Freshwater microbial communities from McNutts Creek, Athens, Georgia, United States - 3-17_Aug_MG | ecosystem: Environmental > Aquatic > Freshwater > Creek | place: USA: Georgia...
CGGTAGAGGGCGTATCTCCGTTCAGGTTTTGGTTCAGGGTGGAGCCGCCATTGGAGGGCTCTTGCGGTTGCTGGGACGCCTGCGCGTTGTTAGATTTGAACATGGTGCCGGAGAGCGGTTTGTAGCCCGGAGGCGGCAACTTGCCGGTCAGCTTGAGGCTGGCTTCTTCGTCAGTGATGAGGCCGAGGCTCAATTGCTCCAACAACATCATTTGTTGAGTTTGGCGGAATGCGGCCAGATCTGCTTCCGGGCGGAGGTCGATGTCCGCGTACCGGAACGTCACTACCACATCGAGGCCGAACAGCCGCAACGCCAGCGTAAACATCCGGCTGTAGAACTGGTCCAGCTTGTCCTTGATCGCACCTGTCGCCGACTTCATGAACAGCATGGTCTCGGCCGAAGCGATATTGCTGCTGCCAGACTGGAAGCCCAGCACCGTACCCATCGTCTTCGAGCCCGTGGCCAGGCGCGAATCGCCGATGCTTTGCAGGACCTCGTACTCGGACGCAAGGCCGGCGTTTGACGGGTTCTCGACTTCGAACCCGAGCGAGTTGAAGTACACCAGCGCGTCTTCCGGGCGCAGGCCGTTGACTCGCGCCTCGATGTCGGCGATGAGCGCGCTCATTTCCGCATTCGCGACGTTGCTGTCGACCTGTGCCTCCGGGCTCATGTGCTTGCGGAAGCGGTCCTCGTCGATGACAACCTTCAGGCGAGGGTGCAGGACCTTCTTGATGATTCGGTGGATGTCCTGCGCGAAGTCTTCCTTGAACAGGACAGGCTTGATCGCGGGTTCCAGCGGGCTGGACGAGTAGGGGTCGAGTAGATCCTGGTCAAGGTTCAGCATCGCGAACGTCGGCACGTCAAGGTCGATTTCGTCCTGACCGATCTTCTGGAACGGCTTGAGCCCCTTGCCTTCCGGCCGGAACTGGATCGTCGTCACGCTGATCGGCTGGATCGACATCGGCAGCCGCGACTTGTCCAGCACCAGTTCACCGGCCATCGAGCCGTACATCAACAGTTCCTTGGCCAACGACTCGCTCAGCGACTTCAGGCTCTGGACGTTACTGAAGCCTTCCTCATAGGGCGTCAGCACGTCCATGCGCGTGATGATCTGCTGGAGCAGCGTCGTCGCCTCGACATCGATCGTGCCGTCGACCGCCGAACATGCGATCGCCGTGAACTTGCTCGGGATGCCAACACGCAGGTAGGCCCAAACCGCCGCGCTCAGGTCCGGGCTGGCATACACGTAATCGTGCACGACCTTGCGCGAGTCCGCACCGTTGCGGAAACTCAGCGCATCGGTATTGGTCAGGCGCCGGTCCGAACGCGGCAACGCCGTCTTCGAATCCGGCTTCGTGCTGGCGAAGAAACTCGGAAACGCCCGCGAGCCCGGCCGCACCTTTGGCGGCGGGGGCGTCTGCAGCGTTGCCGCCTCCACCTTTGGGCGGCCAAACATGGACCTTAGTTTGTCAAACATGGGCGCACCTTGGGCGATAGTTGCACAAGATTAGCCCATAAGCAGATTTTATGCAACGAATAGCTTGTACACCGTTGGTCGTGGGCTTGGCGCCGTGCTACACTGCCTTCGTTCACATAAAACAAATAAGTCCGAGCGTGAGAAAAAAGACCACTGCTGAATGGGTTGAACAGGCGATTGCCGTACACAACGGCAGGTACGCTTACCCTGACACCATCTATGCTGGGGCGAACAAAAAACTCCACATCCTATGTGGAGAGCACGGGATCTTCGAACAGGTGGCCAACAATCACTTGCGGGGAACGGGCTGCCCGAAATGTGGCGACTTCCGCAAGGGCGAGTCCAAGGTGGTTGGTTTTTCAGAGTTCGTGTCCCGAGTCCGGAAGCAGCACGGGGATAGCTACGCCTACGCCGAGGACTCCTACTCAGCGATGTCGGCGCCCGTTCGAATCACGTGCCCCGAGCACGGAGCGTTCGAGCAGATCGCCAGCGTGCACGCCAAGGGTCACGGCTGCCCTAAATGTGGTGCCCAAAAGACAGGTCATGCGACACGACTTGGATCAAGGCGATTTATCGATAGCGCAGTTCGCGTGCACGGCGATCGCTACGATTACAGCAAGGTCGAGTACACCCGCAACTCATCCAAGGTGGAGGTCATTTGCCCGGACCACGGCACGTTTCGGGTATCCCCGCAAAATCACCTGGCAGGGAGGAAGTGCCCTGCTTGTGCACGCGAGCAATCTAAACTCGGCGCAGACGCCTTCATCCAGCGAGCGCAAACCATACACGGCGACGCATACGACTACAGCCGCGTCGAGTACCTCACGGCAGAGACACCTGTCGTAATGGGGTGCAAGGAGCACGGGTGGTTTGAACAGACACCGCACAGTCACCTGAAGGGGCGCGGCTGCCCCACCTGCGGCATTGAAGCAAGGTCATCTGACACAGCCGAGTTCGTACGCAAGGCTGTGTCCGTGCACGGGGATCGGTTTGACTACGGTAAGGCTGTCTACCAGCACTGCGAAGAGAAGGTTGAGATTGTCTGCCAGAAACACGGCAGCTTTTTTCAGACCCCGTCGAATCACGTCAGCCAACAAACAGGCTGCCCTGCTTGCGCCAACGTCGGCCCGTCTGCACCACAAATAGAACTCGCTACATTTCTCTCGTCACTGACCGATGTCGAACTCGAATACCGAATGGGCCGTAAGCGTATTGACATCTTTCTGCCAAAATTCAACCTCGGCGTCGAATACCACGGCTTGATCTGGCACTCTGAAAAGTTCGCCAAGGAGCCGTGGCGGGATATGCTCAGGCATCTTGAGGCTGAAGATAACGGTATCAGGCTCATTCATGTCTTTGCTGATGAATGGTCCGATAAGCGGCAGATCGTGGAACAGACATTGAAAAGCATTCTTGGCCTGAACAATAAGGTCGGGGCGCGGACATGCAACATTGTTCGTCCAGCGTGGGGTGCCGCGAAAGTCTTCCTTGACGCAAACCACCTGCAGGGCGCGGGTGTTAGCCGGGGTATGAATTACGCGCTTGAGTCTGAGGGTGAGATCGTAGCCGTCGCCGTATTCGGGCCGAGCCGATTCGGAACGGGCGACTGGGAACTTCTCCGGTTCGCGTCGAGTTGCAATGTGATCGGCGGCTTCAGCCGATTGCTCAAGGCGTTTCGCTCTGAATACGCTGGAAGCGTATTCAGCTTCTCGGACAACCGCTGGTTCACCGGCAACGTGTACGCCACGGCCGGGTTTAGAAAGTTGGGCGTGACGGACCCCGGCTACTTCTGGACCGACGGGTCTCGCCGTCTGCTCAGATACGACACGCAAAAGCACAAGCTGAAAACGCTGTTTGCAGACTGCGACCCCGATACACAAACAGAGTCCCAGATCATGCAGAGCAGGGGCTTCTACAGGATCTGGGACTGCGGCAACACCCGATGGCTGCTGGAGTAGAGCGCGTTAATTCATGCTGCCAGGCACCGTCACGAACAGGGCCTGACGCGCCAAGGTGGCGAACACCGACCTGCGCAACGCCGCGATATCTTCCTCGCTCGCCTGCAACTTCAGCAGCACATTGCCAGCGAAGTGGGCGTGCACGGCCGAGTCAACGATCAGGTCAACCAGCGTCGTCAGGTTCGTAGCCTCAGCCGTGTGTGCCTGCAAGGCATCCTGCACGGCCAGGGTGAGCGCCGTGTCCAGACTCAGGTTGCCTGCAGCGTGCGCGTGGAAGGCATCCTGGATGCTGAGACTCAGCCCGGCGTAGAGGTCTGCGCTGCTGGCCGCGTGCGCGTGCGCTGCGCCTTGGATAGCAAGAGCAAGGTCGGCAGACAGCAACACGTTGTCTGCCGCATGCGTGTGCGTTGCATCCTGCAGGATCAGGCTCAAAGCCGCAGACAGAACCGCCTGCGTGGCCGCGTGTGCGTGCGACGCATCCTGAATACCCAGGTTTGCGGCCGAGTCCGAACTCAGGGTTAGGTTGTCGGAGATATGCGCGTGGATAGCCGAATCGACGATCAGGCTCAGCGCCGCCGACAGCGCAACGACATCGGCTGCGTGGCCGTGACTTCCGCTCTGAATACTCAGGAAGGAGTCGGACGACAGGCTGAGTGCGTCAGTCTGATGTGCGTGTGCAGCATTTTCCGGCCCAAGAGACAGCCCTGAGTACAGCCCGAGGCTGTCCGCCAGGTGGCCGTGATTCGCTTCCGCCACCAAGAGGGCGAGGTCGGACGAAAGTGTCGTGCTGTCTGCTGCGTGGCTATGGGTCGCATTGGCAGATTCAAGGGACAAACCTGAGAACAGCCCGAGGTTGTTGGCCGCGTGTGCGTGCTCTGACGGCTGGATCGAAAGCGCTTGGTCCGCAGACAGCGTCAGGTTCTCGGCTGTTTGCTCGTGCGCTGCGTCCTGCACGGCAAGTGCAAGTGCCGCTGACAGCGTTAGATTGTCTGCGGGTTGCTCGTGTACCGCGTCCTGCACGGCAAGCGCAACAGCCGTGTCCAGCGTCAGCCCGTCTGCCGTGTGGGCGTGAAGGGCGTTTGCCACGACCAAAATGAGGTCAGCGGTCAACGTCGGGATGTCCGCGCCGTGGGCGTGCTGGCTGTCGGCCACGGAGATAGCCAGGTTGTAACTCAGGGTCAGGGTGTCGGACAGGTGGCCGTGTGATGCGTCTTGAATCGTGAGCGAGACTGAAGCCCCCGTCGTGCTCCACTCCGCGCTCGCAGTCGGCCCGACGGTCGTCGTGCCGTCGTCCCAGACTACATAAACTGCGTATGCGGTGCTTGCGGCCAGCCCCGAGACATCCGGGACGAACTGATGCTCACTCGGCGCTGCGGGAGACGTGTCGGCGTCGGTATACACCGGCGAGCCAGACCAGCCCGCCGTGCGATCCCACGTCGGTGACGCCCCGGCCGGATAGACGGCAAGGTACAGGATGGCCATTTACGTCAGCCCCACGGAAACACGACAACCCGACGCGGTGATGTTGCTGATCGAGGGCGTGCCGAGCGTCGGATATGGTGGGGAAGTCACGCCAACGCCGATTCGGCCCCCGTTCAGATAGAGCAGCTGCATCGGAGCAGCGTGCAGCGCAGCCATCTCCGCGCCAGAGAGTCGCCTGTTGAAGATGTAGGCGACATAGACCTCCGCATCTGCATTTAGCGAGGCGAGACCGCCCAGTCCTTGTGCGTAGCCAGCAGCAAGCGGGGCCGACGTTGAAGGCGCGTTGTATGTGATCGACGAAATCAGCCGCCCATCGGTGTAGCTTTTGCACCCGCTGCTTTCGCCGAACTGTATTGCGAGACCAAACGTTCGGATACCGGCCCTGTAAGGGCCGAAATTCAACCCGTTAGGGGGTGGGTCATTTGCGAAATTCGCCCCGTCGGTATAAACGCCGATCCCGATTTGGTTTGAAAATAGGTTCCCTGCAACAACACCAACGGTTGGCGCCCACACGGTTTTTGTTGGCAGCATCTGGACAAAGAAGGAGACCCCAGCACCGAGCTGAGCCATCTCATAGAACTTGTCGAACCGCGCAGCCCCCCGCGTACCAAGTCCGTTCTCGCAACGCCCAGGCACCACTTTCGATAGCGCAGCGAGGCGCTGTGACACGAGGTTGATTGGCTCAGTGCCAACAGCAGCAAATACCAGCCCGTGCGACAGCGAGTTAGACCAATCGACCTCGGACGGCCCGGTTGGTAAGCGACGCACTGCAACAAGCTCTGCCATTTATGCAGCAGCCTTTTCGCTGCGAGGCTTGACCTTCAGCGACCACCCCGCGGCGATGGTCTGTCCAGTGCCGTTGTTGTAGAGATAGTATTCGGCGATCTCAGGCAGTTCGCGCGCTAGCAGAACCATCGTCTGCGCCGTTGTTACGTTGTCGACAACAAAAGACCCGATGACGCGCGTGGGGCGCGCAGCCTCTGGCACCTGAGCATCGGACGTGCCGTCTAAGTCGAGTGGCCTAGCGAGCAGGCTGACCACCGTGCTCTCGGTCGGCGCCGTAGAGAAAATAGCCGTCAGCACGAACTCGGCGTCTGGGTAGCCTCCGCCGGTCGTCCCACTGTTGTAGCTTGTCGTTGCCGCTACAACAGCGTTATTCGCCACAGACGCGCCACTGGCTTCGAGCGTCGTTTGTGCGCCACGCACGATAATTCGTTCGCCTGCCATCAGAGCACCATGCGACCTTCGGCGACGTTCAGGGCGTCGCTCACAGCGTTGTAGTGGATCGGATCAGCCTCGACGCCGAGTTGCAGCAGTGCGTTGATCCCGCCAGCAAGGCTTGGCACCGCTTGCGCATACGCCTGCATCTGGGTACGGGAGGCAGGCAAGCCCACATCGAACGCGCCACGCTCGATGAGCTTGAGCAACCACTTGATGTTCGGGTCGCTTGCGCCCATCGCCTCCAGCGAGTCGAGGAAAGCGCCGCCACTCGGTGCCATCACGGCAAGGATGGTGCCAATGCCGATCATGTGCGAGCGCAGACGGACGCGACCAGCGGACAAGACCGCCGCGATTTCCACGTCGTTCCGGGTCGGCAGCAGAAGGTCGATTGCCGTCACTTCCTCTGCTGTCAGCGTGCGCTTCGCCAGTCCTTCGAGTGCGGATTGTTGTTCAGGGGTCATGTCAGTACCTGTTCAGTGCGTCGCTGATGTCGTTGAGCGAAACAGCGCCTTCCCATCCGAGCGTTGCAGGTGCGGCTTCGGTGCCGGTGCCGACCGCAAAGATGCTCTCGGCGCGAGTCGCGGGGCGACGCCATAGGGCGTTGAGGGCTGCGCGAGTCGTTGCGCCAGCGGCCACGCTGAAGATGTCATCGAAGAACGCGCGCTGGTCGGCGCGAGCAGGCTCGACGGTCTCGTTCCACGCGGCGAAGTTGGCGAGCTTGTCATTGTTGCCCGCCGTGATGGCGGCCAAGGCCGAGGCGACGAACGCCTTACCAACCTCGTTCTTGCTGACGCTGGATCGCCATACAATCCGCCCGCTCGGGGCGTTGTAAAGCTCGGCGAGGCGGAAGTCATTGCGGATCGCCAGGGCGGCGACCACTTCGGTGTCGGCGCTGGATCGGATCGCGCCAGCGAGGGCTTGGAGTTGCGCTTCAGTCATCATCTTCAAATCCTAGATTTGCAGTAATCCCCAAGCGTGCCGGGGCTGTAGATTTGCGGGTTCGGCAGTTGCAAAGCAGCGGCGCACCACTCGCTGCAAAACCATCCTGCATCATCGCCAGGACGATTGAACACCTGCCGCTTGAGCAGATCGAGCCAGCCGTAAGGCTCGCCCAGCGTTTGCGCGTAAAGCTGCTTGACGTTCGCCTCGCTCGCGCCGGTAAGCTCGACGAAATCCCAATGCTCCGCGCGCCAGTCGATGCGCTTCGCCCGCACCCCGCCATCACGCAGCGAGGACGTGTAGCCGATGCCGTCGATGACGATCTCGCAATGGCTGTAAATCGACCGGCACCACCAGCGAATCAGCGCGTTGCCGATCTGGCCTTTGCCTTTGTAGAGGGCGAGGCGCATGCCAGATCAGTTGTCGATCTGGAACGTCAGTGCGCCCGCGCCGAAGCTCGGCGCCGCGTCGCCGTTGTTGATCATCTTCGAGGTCGTCAGCGCGGCATGGATCAGCAGGTTCCCGGCGGTGGCGGCGTCGAAGATGCCCCAGTGCGTGACCATACCCCAGTTCGCGGTCGGCGCAGCCAGCGACGAGGCCGAGAACAGCGATAACAGGGCGGCAAAAATCATCTTCTTCATGGTTTCAGTCCTTTCTGTGAAGCTCGTTCCATCGCTCGATGGCACTGCGTTCGGCTTTGATATGGGGGCGGCCGTCAGGGTCGGCAGAAAACCGAACCTGAGACCCGCGACAACTGCAGGTAGAGCGTCGACATTCCACATAGACCACACGCTCGCAGTCGCCATACGGCTCTTGGACGACGCGAGCGGTGTAGCCGCACAGCCTGCAGTTCGAAACAGGCTGGCGGTCCAGGTTAGGTCGGGTCGGCAATTTCGAACTTCCACGCCGGGAAGTTCACGGTGTTGCCGCCGCCCGCCGTCAGCGCAAGGCTGGTGCAGGTCGTGACGTACAGCAGTTTGCTGTTGGTCACATCCAGCAGCGCCACGTGGTTCGCCGTGCCGGTCGTGGAGATGGTGACACCCGACTTTGCGGCCACGGTCAGCTTGCGGCCGCTGGTGTCGCCGTTGGCAGCAGTGAAGTCCGTGCTTGCCATCGTCACGTTGGCCAGCGCGTAGGTTGCGTTGGCTTCGACGAAGGTCGTCGGCTGGGCCGAGCATGCCACTTGGCGCGTGCAGTTGTTCTTGACGATGTTCAGCGAACCGTCGAGCACGTCATCATGTACGATCTTTGCCATCTCAGTTCACCTCGGGTGCGGCGTGCTCGTGGCCGCCAGCGTGGATTTCGATCGACGCCTCGACGCCTTCCGCGAGCGCAGCGCCTTCAGCGCCCGCTTGCGCAACCCAGCCAGCCAACAGCGCATCGGCCAACGCCTCGATCTCGAAGTTGGCGCCCGCAATGCGCTCGCCCTCGTAGTACTTGACCCGTCCGTCGAGGAAGGTCGTCTTCACGTCAAAAAAGTCCATGTGCTACTCCGTGGTGTTTTCAGGTAGAACCGTCAGTACCGAGACTGCAAGGCAGAGGCGTTCGACTTCTCCGCCAGCCGTGACCAACTCGATGTCAAATACATTGTTTCCGGCCGTCAGCAGTGCCGTATCTGCAGCCGGTAGGCGGAACCAGATCGCGTGCTTGACCACGTCGATTTCCAGTTTCCCGTTGGCCGTGCTCCAGTTCGCCCGCAGAGTGCCACCCACCGTGGCCCGAACGTTCGCCCGCGCCTGCGTGTAGATGCTCAGGTCCAGCGGCTTGCGCCAGGCCAGTTGCCCGCCGCCCGAATACTTGGCGAACCCTGCGCCGTTCACGTCGTTGAACTCGACGTGGTCCGCGTCGACGACCGTGACCTGACGCAGGTCGTCATCGCCGGGCGGGTTCGCCTCGGCGTTCAGGTCCTTGGGGCGGAGCACATTCATGACCGCGACCCGCCAACCTTCAGGCAGGGCGTGGCCCGTGACCTTGAACTTGACCGGCGCCGTCTGGTAGATGAGTTCGATGGGCGCGTAAGCCCACTCATCCGTTTCGACACGAAACGGAATGTTCTCGGTGCTGCCCTGCCGGATGGAGACTTCCAGTTTCGGGTAGTCCATGCTCACGCCTGCGTTCAACTTCAGTCACTTGCGACACGCGCAAAGTCTGTCCACATGCAAAACAAGGTGTGGGCAATTTCTCTGACTATAAACTGAATCTATGGCGCCATCAAGCAATTTTATGCCTCGTACCGATCAAGGATTTGCTGGCAGAACCCGGACCGCACCACGTCCTGTCGAGTGAAGGTGACGACGCCGACGCCGCGCATGTCAGCGAGTTTGACCAAGGCGTCTGCGAGCCCGCTCTCGCGGCGCAGGTCCGACTGGCGGGTATCTCCTTCCAGACAAACTTTCGTGCCGTCGCCCACGCGGGTGAGCAGCATCTTGATCTGGGCCGGCGTCGTGTTCTGTGCCTCGGTACAGTGGATGAAGGCATCCGAGAAACTCGATCCGCGCAAATAGGCCATCGGCGCCACACGAATGCGCCCTGACTTCAGCAGCAACTTGACGTGTGAGGGGCCAAGGCGCTCTTCGAGAATGTCCATCATCGGCAGCGCCCAGAAGAACATCTTCGATTCGAGTTCGCCCGGCAGCGCGCCGATCTTCTCGTCCTCGCCATCCACCCCGATCAGGGGCCGAGTCAGAATCAGGCGATCAATCTTGTGCTCGGCCAGAAGTTGGGCCGCGTAGGCGAGTGCGACGTAGGTCTTGCCCGTGCCCGCGCTCCCTTCCGACAGCGTCAGGGTGTTCGAGCGCAGGCTGGAAAGCAGAAGCCGCTGGGCCTCGGTCTGAGGCGTCAGCGGCTTCGGGGGAGTAAACCTTTCCCGGTCAGGCTCTTGAACAAGGTGGAGGGCGGGGGTGTCTGGCTTGCGCTTGAACTTGGCCATCAGGGACTCCAGGGTTTGAGTCACTATAAGCCATTTCTATGGCAGCATCAACCTTCCTTATCGGCATGCGTTAACTTGGCACAGGATTTGAGTCTGACAACTTAGGCGGTCACGGGCTTGCCACGGTCAGTACAGCGCTTTGACCTCGTTAAAGCGTCCTCCGGTGCCCATCCCATTTGTAACCTACGCGCAACCACGCAGTATTCGATACCAAGCGGCTCGGCGTACTTGGCTACAGATTGCGCTAGGGTTAGTGTCTCACCCCATACAGTGATGAAGCGATTGCTTCTTCGGTTATTGGCCTGCTCAGTTTTTGTAGCCCACTTACAGTTTTCCCTAGAGTACGGACCGTCATTATCGATTCTCTCGATGGAGTACTCTGGCCCTGGCCTAGGCCCCATGTCATTGTAGAAGTTTTCATAGTCAGCCCACTCATCACAGACCGTGATGCCCCGCCCACCGTACAGCGGGTAACTTCGCACCCTCGGGTTTCGGCACCTGTTGTGAATGTTCTTCCAGGTTTTATACTCAGGGCACTTATTTGCCATACCGTGCGTAGTTAGCCTGGATATATTAATTGCTAGTTTGTGGCATCCGCACGACTTAGTGTGCCCATTCGTAAGGTTGCAGGCTGCGACTACAACTTCGCTGCCGCAATTGCACATGCATAGCCACTGAACTCTACCTGTTGTCGAGTGCTTAGGGCCTTCACGCAAAACCGTTAAGAAGTTATACGTGTTGCCAGCTAGGTTTATTTTTCTTGTCATTCTTATCAGCCTATAAAACGGGCTGAGGTCTGCACCCAAACCGTCTGAGAAGGGCGCAGGAGCCCACGGCTAAGGCACAGACCTCAGTACCCTGCAAAGTTCTCGGGCGTTCTCAGGCGCCGTGTCGAGAGTTTGCAATTTACTTTATCTAAGGCAGTCTGTCAACTTACGCGGTTTTCTTTCACCTTAAAAGTCGACAACATTGGTAGTCTGACAGTTGACGAACGACCTGCGTGGATCATATGGGCAGCTACCCATGCGTACAGTGTTGCATGCCAGGCGTGGTCGACCCCCTTTTGCGACTTTTGCCACTTCACGGATAGTTCGTGATCACGGTCAAAGGTCTTTATACGCTTCATGTCGCAGGCGTGCGCGATCCATGTCTCATCCGTATTATCCTTACGCTTCTTTACGAACCCCGACTTAACATTCTCCATAAGAACGTCAAACGCACGATCTCGGTTGATGTTTACCATTCGCAGGTCGAGTTTCGCCTTGTCAATATTTGCCTCCTGGTCCCGAACAGTAAACGCTTCAACGCTCTTGTTCTTTGTGTAGACTGCCGCGAACAAATTCGCCGACTCAAGCTGCATTCGGTACACCGATTCGGAGTAGGGCATCGAATCGCAGACAGCCATTCTCACGTTGTACTGCCGTGCCAGTTCAGACCGTCGTTCCACTAGGCTCCTAAGTGGAATCGCCTCAACATGCACGACAATGATGGTTTGGTCAGGCATGACGGCCGCGATAACACAGTACGATTCAACGCCAAGGTCCAACCCCATAACATAGCTGAAACCCTTGGACGGCATCTCGTCGATGAGGCATCGCCGCATATCCTCGCGCGTAAGCGTCGAGTCTTGTGACTGTGCGGTCAGACCGAGCGTGTTGTTCATCCAGTCTTCACGCAACGAGTATCTTGTGGCGGCCTCAATCATGTAGCCGGGCGTGTTGTAGCGAGGCACATCAATCGGGCTGATGTGCCAGCCGTGCCTGCGGCCTTTGTACCCAGTATTCTCTGGAACCCACTCCCTGTACTCAGGCCCTAGATCCGGCTGTTGTCCGCAACTTGGGCATGCGACATATGCGTCAACATACGAGGGGTGTTTCTGCAGCAAGGAAGGGGTGATGTTGTAAAAGTCGAAGCCGGGAGCGTTAGGCACACGAACGTCATTGAAGAAATCGAACCAGTGCCACGACCCGCAGTGGGAACACTTGTACATCCGATAATGCTTTAGAGAGTCCTTGAAATCTTCGTCAATAGCAAAATCCGGCAGTGTTGGCGTACTCAGACTAATCCTGTGCCGGTGCTCGCTGTGCGTAAGGCGGGACGTGTAGGCCGATAGAATGTCCTGATCGCAAAAACATGACTCGTCCATGTAAAGCGCTGAGGCCGGGATAGACACCGCTTGCGCCCCCGTAACAGCCCCTCGCGCGTAAATAAACGAGCTTCCAAAACGTTTCACCTCAGAAGAATTCAGTGCCGGGTCAACAGCATTGCGCATGGCGGGGCTGTCGTTGATGATCGGGTCAGCCCGCGTCTTCATGAACGTGGTGGCGAATTTGCTTGAGGGCAGGACGTAGATTACCGTATAGCCCTTCATGATGTTAACGCGAGCAAGTGCCCATCGGATGGAAAGTTCCGATGCTCCGACCTGCGACGGTTTGATCAGTGCGTGCTCAGGCGCCTTGGACAGCAACGGGCCGAGTTGCCACTCGTGGTCCTTGAATGACCATGGCCTCCCATTAACAAAGGTATTCTTCTCCATCCAACTCGGTAAAAGGCCAAGGTTATTGTTATACGTCGCCGAGACCTTCAGCCGGTTGATGTGTGTACTCCACAGTTCATTGCCCATCGGTGCCTTCTTCTTTTTGTTGTTAGGCGACTGCTTGTTACAACTATAGCGATTAGCCTATGGCTTTATTTTTTTCCGCAATCACTTCATATCGCTCGAAAAACGCGGCTTTCTCTTGATCCGGCAGTGTCTCAATTGCTTCAAGCAAGGATGTTTCCATCCGCTTGAGTTGTTCGTCGCGGCCAAGGTCGCTTTGCATCTTCACCAACTGCTGCAAAATACTCGCGACCGAATTGGTCACCTGCGCCTGCTGATTGGCCGGAATATCTTCCGACGACAACGTTTTCGCCTGCAATTCCACCACGCGATGGTATTGCAATACGAGTTCTTCCTCCAGATTCATCTGCTGAAGCGACGTTGAGGGCAGCGCCTTGTCGATAGCGCGACGCAAATCCAGTAATTCTTCGATTGATTTATAGCTCAGGTCCGGTAAACCATGCAGCGGTGGGCGAATAAACGCCTCACCGCTCTGGATTCGCCCTAATTTTTCGTGGTCGATCATTCGTTTCCTTTGCCTCTGAAGTGGCTTTCCATCACCAACAGGATTTCAGCCACGGCCGCCTGGTGGTGCAGGCTCAAGGTCAGCGGCTCCATGTTCATTCTGGCGAGTTCGGCACGAAACAAGCCCTCGATCACGGCCGCGTCCCCGCCGCGCTCCTGTGCCAATTCCTCAAGGCTGATCTCGCCGTTCAAATAGGCGATCAACATGCGTCGTAGCGACGCTTCCCGCCAATTCTTGACTGGCATACTGCGTTTTTGCGTCTTTGTCAAGAGAAGATGGCGGGATTCAGCCCATTTCCGCCAGGCAACGGCGTGTCGCGGCATCTTCTTGTCAATTTCCCAGGCCAATGCCGAGCGAAAACTCGGGCTCCAGGCGCTCATCTCGTTCAACGTCTGCGGCCGCAGCACGCTTTCGACATAGCGATGCAGCGTTCGTTTCGAAATTCCGGTGGTTTCTGCGGCTTTGACCACGCTCATGCGCCCCTTGATGATGTCAAGAGCGACGGGTTGCGCTTTTTTTGCCGTGAGTTTGTAGCGTCCGTCCGCCTTTGGCTTAGCCTTGATCGATCCGGGCGCCATCCCGTAGCGCCGACGCAGGTTGTGGACCGTGCTCAGGCTCATGCCCAGGCGCTCGGCCGCGTCCTTCGGGCTCAGCGTGCGGGCGTCGAGCGCCTTCAGCGTCTCAACCATGAGCGGCAGCCGGTCGTTCCAGTGGGTCAGGATGGTCTTGATCGCGGAGTCGGGCAGGGCGCTGGTGTAGGGGCGCCCTTCATAGGCGGCAAGCAGCGCGTCAAGGTCGCCGCGCTCCTTTTTCAGCGTCTTCACCGGCGTTGACTTGCGCTCGGCGAAGACCAGCAACTCGTTGATTTCCACGTCGAGGGCGTTGGCCAGCGCGATGACCCGCTTCGGAGGCACGGCGTTGTGCTTGATCCACTTGATGACGGCCGTTACGGACAGGCCCAGTTTGTGGGCCACCTCGGACGGCTTTTGAATGTAGTCAGAAAGTTTACTTATTTGTGTTTCCATCTTTTTATTGTAGTCCCTGTGTTTTCGCCCTCGCTCTTGGTTTTATAGGGTGGACGTGTGTTGTTTTTGGAGCAACGGGTGGTTGTTTACCCGACATTAAGTTTAAAAACGCTATTAATTTGTGTCATTCGTCACATACAATGCTGTCCTCGACGCTTAAGATGCCTCCGTTCCTGATGTGCAGGTCGGGTAGCATCGCAATTGTTCACGCCTTTAACTTATATGCCTGCTATTGGATGGCTGAAAACACATTTTGCAGAGTGCGTGGCACTGCACATGGCTAACGTGTTGACCTTTTCATGAGGTGTGTCAAGTTTAGTCGGCAGCAGGGTGTTGGGCAAGGTGGTCTTCGAGAATGATGCGGAGCACGCCCTCGAATGTGAGGTGGGTGCGGGCGATGACGCTTCTCAGGGTGTGGATGCGGTCCGGGTCCATGTAGACGGTCGTGGGTCGGACCGGGAGCGTGCTCGTGGCCCCGCGTTTGATGTGGCGGCTGATGGCTTCGGCGACGTGGCTGAGGTCGTTGGGCTTTTTCGTGCTGATATAGCAGTCGAGGATGTTGTTCAGGGCGTCGCCCGTGGGGCCGCTCTGGCTCTTGATGTGGTCGAGGATGTCGTCGGGTAGGCGCATGGAGAGGGATTTTTTGGGCATGTCCGTGTCCTTTGAGGTCTATTTAAGTATAGATATAACTGCACTTGGGGGCAAGGTCTATTTAATAGTGACTAGAAAAGTTTGACGGCTGGCTATAGTTAATAGTAACTAGAAAAGTTCCTGATTTTGGTTGGTTTGCAGAAGGGTGCTGTCTAGGCCCTCGATCCCCTTTCCGACACAAAAGCTCTCCCGTCACCGAACGGCGACCATGACAACATCATCGAACCATGCGCACCAGACGACAACAAATAATCACGTCGAAACCCACAAATAATGCTTGCACTACTATCTAGATTGCACTATAGTTTAGTCACTGCAACACGAAACGCGCCGCTTCCAGGGAAGCGACCATTGCCCGGAACATCGGGCTTTTACTGGAGACTGACATGATCGCCACCGCCACCGCCACCGCCACCGCCACCGCCACCGCCGTCATGAGCGTGGCGGGCGTGGGCCTGCCCGCTTCCCTCCCGCGATGGGAGGCTGCCGCGCTAATCCGTTCCCTCATTGGGAACGAGAGCGCCATCATTGCCCTTGCATCGAACAAGGCGAAGGCTGAAGCCGCGCTAGCGGTTTCACTTGGGATCGCGCTGCAAAGCGCGATTTTCGGAGACCAATCCGCTCTCAAGCGGATTGAAGGTGCTGCGCGTGCCCATGCCGAAAAGCATGGGTTGTTGGCGAAAGCCGACAAGGCTGGCAATCGTGCCCTTAAGGGCACGCTCGGGAAAATGATCCAGTCCTTCAAAGGCGCTGCCACGTTTGGCAGCGCATACAGGGACTTGCAATCCCCACACTTCGACTTGCAGGGGATGCTCGCATCCCCTCTTTGCCCGGCTTTGCCGGCGCCGAAGGCCGAAGCCACGACCGAAGCCACGACCGAAGCCACGACCGAAGCCACGACCGAAGCCACGACCGAAGCTCCGGAGCGCAGCGCACGGGAGCAGCAGCAGCGTGATCGTGCCGCAAAGGCACTGCGCAGCATGCGCGCCACCATCCGGGCCATGAAAGCGGCGCAGGATGCGCCGGCCCTTCCGGCCAAGCGCCGCAGCAAAAAGGTGGCCTAGGCCACTAGTCAAACCCCCGATCGGGGGTTTGACCAAAAGAGAATGCGTATCATTCTCTTTTGGTCAAACTCAGACCGGTGAAGCGAATCCAGCCGATGGTGATCCATCGGCATGGTGCAGCGAATCCGGGCGCTCTTTCGACCCTAGGGTCGTCGGCAAGGTTGAGCATCCTTGCCGGTCAAAATCCGGTTATCCGCTAATACATGGGGCAAAGCCTGTGCCGCGTGTGGTGCGATGAATCCTTGATGCGCCGGTAAAACGGTCGCAAGGTGCAATCAATCCAGACAAAGCCTGTGACAAGCAACATGGTGAGTGCGCGGATAAATCAGCAGCAGCTAGCACTCGCCCGAAAGGTGCAGAGTGCGCGCTTAACCCGGACAGGATCACTTGCCGAAAGCCCGACGTGGCTGGAAGCAGGGTAGGGGCTTGTCCAGGGCGTGCCAAAGCAGATGCTAATCCTGTCCTGATACGACGAAACGCACGGTTCCGTGCTTTGCGAAGTAGGCTATCGGACCCGCAGGGTTAGCAAAGATTGAGCATGTATGCGCAGTGCGGTAAGCCCCGTCGTGAGACTGGCGCGAAACCGCACCGATCGGGGAGTCATGACACGATACGAACCATGTACGGCGTAGCAAGCAGGCATGGCGTCCCCGGCCCGGCAGACAAGCCGGATCAAACACCCTTACAGCACAAATCGATCAGACGCACATTCCGGCCTATCGGGGATCACTGCGCCGCGCTGTAAGGGCAGCAAGGATGATGTAAGACCCTAGGCGAGTCCCAAATTCGCCCTGAAGGGTCACGGTCCGGTCGCCAGTATGAAAGCCGAACGCGATCGGAACCGAAACGTCATCCTCGACCTTGCTCGAAGCATTGGAAGTCAAGCGCATCCTTCGGGGTGTGCTTGACTGGCAATGTTGCCAAACGGCCGTCCGCGCCACGTTCAAGGCGCGGACAGGCTTACCCTTGTCCGCCCGCCTAGAAAGGCACCAGCGGGCGCTTTTTTGTTGGAGATAGGGATGAACAAGAACAGCAATCTTAACCGCGTGTTCCACGCACTAAAGAGGTACCACGCCGGCCGCAACATGAGCCGGCGCAAACTGAAGGCCCTGGCCGTTATCACAGTCAAGGGGAACCCATGGTTCCACAGGTTTGCGAAGGGGCGCGACACCGCCCCGTGGCTGGGATGAACACCCCCAGCCCGCGCCGAAAACGGCGCAAGACCCTCAAGCAGGCCGCCTACTGGGCGGCTTTTTTCGTTGTGGCCGCGCTCTCGACCACGGCCGCGAGCCACATTGGCGCCTACATGGCCGACGCCAGCACGAGCCAAGCCAACGGGCTTGCCCTATTGGGCGGCCTGTTTGTGGCTCTAGTCAGCCTCATCGGCTGGCTTTGCTCGGTTTTAGAGGACTGAGAGGCGCTGAGCGCGAGCAGGCGCGATGAATTTTCACACGCCTAACAGCAAACCTCGATAGCAAACACCTATCGACAAGGAAGCTCGGGCACAAGGCATGGCCCATCGACCGCAAGGCAAGGCCATGCCAAGTGCATCCAGCCGCATGCCGAATCAATAAAAGTGTGACAGATTGCACAACTTTTAAGCAAACAGGCAAAAGTCCTTTCGGCAAGCCCTGCAAGCCTGCAAGCCAGTAACTGCAAGGCTTTGAGCCTCTTTCTCTATATAAGAAACTGTCACACTTATATATAAAAAGATTTGGTTGATTCTTTAGAGAGTAAATACAGAAAAAAATTAGAGGGCAACAAGCAAACGACTTGCCGAAACCCCCACTCCCCGCATCCTCGAAAAAAGTGTGACAGTTTCGAGGCTAACCCCTTGATTTATAAGGGACCGACCTATCTGTGACAACCTGCACAATTTTTGTGCAGCCTTTATTGGAGAAGACCATGAGCAAGTACCAGGGCTTGACAAGCATCTTGAAAAGTGCCTTGACCATTCAGCAGGACCTAGGCACGCCCGCTGCCGCAACCTTCCTCCGCGACAACAAGGTCAGCATGTGCATCGCCTTGTACATGCTTGCAAGGAAGCCGAGCAAAGCCGAAAGCAAAGGGAAAAGGTGACTCCCATGCTCAGAACCTACATCCGCCCGCACCTTGAAGAAGGCGCGCTCCTGACTCGGTACGGGCACGATACCGACTCCCTATCAAAGGCAAAGGCCCGCATCGAGCGCCTGAGCCGTTCAACGACCCTGGACGAGGCCGAGATACGCGCCGTCATGAAAAACGGCTCTGAGCGGCTCCTGGCGGTACTGAGCAACGGTCTAGTCATCACCATAGGGCCGGAACAATGAAATACCTGCCACCCGGAACACTGACCAAAGCCCGAAGAAGGGCACGACTTGAAGGTGCCCTTGCAGCAACCTTGGCGATCGCCCTGCTAGGGGTCGTGCTCGTGGCCGCGACGCCAAGAGAGTTCTACACGTCCGCCCAAGCAAGCCCGACCCCGAGACCCCAAGAACCCTACAGGCACGAGCGCCACGCACTCCCACCTTGCACGGACATGCATGCAAAGGATTGCATGCAAGACCCAATCCCTATCCCCGAGCCCGGCACAGCAAGCCTCATAGGCGCGGCACTTGCCGGTGCCCTCTATACAAGTAGGAGGACAAAATGAGTACCTTAAGCAGACTACAAGCCCATTTGGCTGCACCAGAAATCAAGCCGTTGGAGCAGGGTCGCGAATACAAAAGCCTTGCCCCGCACGTGAAGTGTGCAGACGGCAGCACCATGAGCGTTCAGGCCAGCGAATATCACTACTGCAACCCACGTGACAATTACGGTCCGTACCTGCACGTGGAAGTGTGGAATTGCGGCATCGTAGATGCGTGGGCGGAGTTTGTAGGCGACGAGGACCCCTATGCTTTCGTCCCAATTGCACTTGTGGCGGCCGAAATTGACCGTCACGGCGGCTTCGCAAACTGACACAAAGCACGTTTTACAGGAGAAAGAGATGGACATCATCAAATACAAAATCGTGGCAGCAATCACCGCCTTGGTCATCCTGTATGGAAGGTTCAGAGGCATGCGCATCGAGGACGAGTAGCCATGACGAAAGAGCAAACCGCCTGCCGCTCCTGCGCCCATCTGGAAGTGCGCAGGAGCCCACACTCTGAAAGCCGTGTGTGTCTGAAAGGCAAGCACCAACCTTGCCAGTGGCACAGACCGGCCACGGCACCGATTCCTGGCGCACCGACGCCAGCCTAGAGCACGCCGCTCTGACGTATCACTTGACTAACTATTCGTTACCTTGTGTGTGGACAACGTCAGGGCGGCACCTATCAAGAACCCAAGGCAAGAACCCAAGGCAAGAACCCAAAGCAGGAACCAAAGCAGGAACCAAAGCAGTATCTTTACAGGAGAAAAGACCGTGGCAAGACAATTCAACGAAGGCGACCGTGTCGTCGTCACCCGCAAAATCAACCCCGGCGAGGTCAACCCGGAAACGGGCGAGCGGTGTACCTGCGACTGGCTTGACGAGATGGACGACCTTGTCGGCCAAGAGCTAAAAGTGTGTTTTCACGGGCAGATGTCGAACCTTGGCGTCTGCATCGGGGCGCCTTCTGGCAAGACGTACTTTTTCCCGGCGTGGCTCGTCCAACACGTTGAAGATGAAGATGACAGACTTGAACAGGAAACCAAGTTGAGTCCGGAGCAGGCGCACGAGGAAAACTACGGCCGACTGTTCAACACCGTCTCCAACATCTGGGACTGGCGCGCCACGAACGCTTATTTCAACGACAGAAACATGCTTCTCAACCTTGTTCGTGCGAAGATTCAGCAAGTTGCGCGTGAAGCAAACTATCTGGCCTGGAAGCGCAGGCGAGCGGAAAAGCGCGAAGCCCTGAAGCTCCAGCTCGAAGCGCGCCCCGACCTTTACAGAAAGCGGAACGCTAAGAAGTGGTCAGGGCCGAAACAGCGCCTAGCAGGCGAAAAGGTCAAGCGCGTCGTCAAAGAACTGACTGCGTGGGCCGAGGGACGCAATCCGCAGGCACAGATCGGCCTTTTGTATGAGATCTACCGCACCCTCCCGCGTCAGGTGACGCTTAAATTGCCGCAGAAGGTAATCGAAGCGGGTGAAAGGTACTCCATGCAAAGGGGCGCGGCCTACAAGCCCGCCTGGGTCGCGCCCCTGCCTAACGGCGTCGAGGTGTTCAACAACACCCTCGTGCGTGTCTCCGACGACGACCTGACCAAGGTCTGTTATATCCAGAACCTGACCAAGTTGATGCACGGCGACGACGGCCTGTGGACGCGCATCAAGCCGGGCCGCTTCCTCGCCAAGTTTCATCCTGAGTTGAGCGAGGACGAGATCCGCAAATGGGCTGAGAAGCACGAGGCGGAGCACGCTCCGGTCCAGTTGAAGTTCATCGAGAACACGGACCCGGACGGGTGGGAGCGCGTGTACGAATCCGCGAGCGGATTCTCGTCCTGCATGCAATACGATCTCCCCAAATGTCGCTATCTGCACTACCTTGCTCACGGCGAGGACCACCCTGTGCGCAGTTACGCCTATCCCGGCAACGGCCTGCGCCTAGCCTACATCGGCGAGGATGACAAGGTCTATGCCCGCACCATCGTCCGCGACGACGACGGGAAAAAAGGCTACATCCGCATCTTCGGCGACAGCCGCATCCACCTCGCCTTGGAGAAGGCGGGCTATAGCAATGAAGTTGACCTTCAAGGGGTCAAGATCGCGCACCGTGAAGCGAGTTGGGATAGAGGCTTGCTGCTTGTCCCGTATCTGGATTCGATCGGCAGCGTCAGCGACGAGGGCGACCACCTGGTGATCAGCCGATACGGCGAGATCAGTGCTACGGAATCGAGTGGGGTTGTGTCGCGCTATTTATGCGATCGATGCAACAGCGCTGTCGACGAGGATGAGACGCACTACTCGGAATACGAGAACACGTCGTACTGCATCCACTGCAAGGGCGACTTCGTGACCGCTGTCGTACATGTTGGCCGGTACGGCGAAGAGCGTGACGCTGTGCTCAGAGACAACGCGATCGAGGTCGGCGGCACGTGGTATGCGAACGACGAAGATTTGTTGGAAAAGGCGGGGCTCGTCAAGTGCGTGGAGTGTGACGAGTGGGAGGACGAGGATAACGTGATAGAAACGTCGCGTGGATTCATCTGCGGCTGCACCGACCTAGTTGAACTCGATGAAGAGGACGACAACGGAAACACGTGGGCGCACCCGGGCGATGCCGTGAAGGCGCTGGGCCTGCCCGACCTGACCGAAGTCTGGCTGCACGAGGACAAGGAGTTCGACGACACCGGCCTGTCCGACTGCGAGGGCTATGTCCTGCCGCAAAGCGAAGCCCACCTTGCAATGGTTGCCTCGACGCAGCCGGCCGAACTCAACCTTGAAGCAGCATGAAGGAGAAAACCATGTTTCAACAACGTATCGATACCGAAGTCAAGACCCTGCTCGACATGCTGACCTACAAGCGCCCGGCCTACAGCGAGGGCGAGGAAGCGTTCCTAGACAAGTTCGTCAGACCCTATGCGACCCACCCCAACGTCACTACCGCGTGGACGGACGAGAGCGGGAACCTGTTCTTTGAAGTGTCAGGTGGAAGCCCGCAGCTTTTCACCTGCCACAGCGACACCGTACATGCAAAAAGCATGTCCGACACGCCCGAATCGTTCAAGCAGACCGTGCTCTACGACGCGAACATGATGCTGGCCTACAAGGACGACGGGCTCCCGCTGGGCGCCGACGACGGCGCCGGGGTTTGGCTCTGCATGCAGATCATCGAGGCCGGCTTGCCCTGCACCGTGGCCGTGTTCAGGGCCGAAGAGCGGGGCGGGGTCGGGAGCAGCGCCAGTGCCGAAGCCTCGCCCGACTTCTACCGCCAGTTTGATTCCGCCGTAGCATTCGATCGCCGTGGCGCGTCTGACATCATCACTCACCAGGCGGCCGGGCGCTGCGCCTCTGATGCGTGGGCGATGGCATTGGCCGACCAACTGGATGCACTCGGCCTGGACTATGCGCCGTGCAATGGCGGGATCTTCACCGATACCGCGAACCTGACGCATCTGATCCCCGAGTGCTCGAACATCTCGGTGGGCTATGAGAACGAGCACAGCGGGAACGAGACCCTGGACGTGGCCCACCTGCTCGCCCTGCGCGATGCCGTGCTCAACGTCGAGTGGTCGGCCTTGCCGACCACTCGGGACCCGAACAAGGTCGACGTGTTGGACGCCTTCGCCCGTGGCGACGTGCTCTTCCGGGCAGACTTCAACAACAACGAAGAGGGCTATGAGCCGACGATCTACACGGTCGAGGACGTGATCCACATGAGCCAGGCGGAAATGGTCGACGCTGCAGCCCTGTACCCGGACGAGTTCGCGGCCGCCGTCTATCAACTCATCAACGAGGAATTTTGATGTTCTACGTAGCAACCAATCAGGGTTTTGTGGGAGAGCGCAAGCCTGTCATCAACGTGCGATGGGCCAAGAACTTCGATTCGTTCGATGAGGCGGACGGGTTCGCCCGCTACATCGGGCTTCGTTACTATGCTGTGCTCAGGAGTTGCTGACATGGTCGAACTCGCTGGTTTCATCATCACCTTCGTAGCCGTCCCGCTGTGCTGCATCATGGAGCACCATGACCTCGACAACCACCTGATGGTCGAGTATTTCGACAGGTGGCAGGAAGACCTTGAAGAAGACCTGTGGTCGGGCGACGAGAAGTCGGTGCGCGAGGCTCAAATTCGCTGCGCAGGCTGGGACTTGTTCTTTGCTGTGCGTTTGGACCGTGCGAGATAAAGAAGATGATCGACAACTTTTACATCGTCACCGACATGGACGGCAAGATGCCGATGCTGTGCCGGGGCACGCCGAGCCATCCTGGAATGCCGAAGATGGCGTGGGTGAAGTACGTGTCTGATCGGCCGGTGGAGGCCAAGCCGTACAACGGCCAGGACACGGTCTGCAGATTACTATCTGCAGGAATTTCTCGCCTTGCACGTCGGTAAGAAGACGTGTGGCGGGCGGGACATGCCGCTTTTTAAAGGGAAGATCATCAAATGAAAGCGATCGATTTCACTGCCGACAACGGCCTCAGGTACAAGGCGCGGCTCCTGACGGGCACCGACAGGTTTGGCCTGAGCGGCTGCCTGAATCACCTGCGTAAGCACACCAGGGGGCCTGTAGTCGAGTTCTACGTGCAGACCGGCGACATGGTGCATAAAGACCTTGCCTGGGCCGGCGTCGATGAGCCCTGGTACTTCGTCAGCCGCTACTACCTGAGCAGTTATCGCGGCAATCAAGATCGCCGGCACACCGGCCTGTGCCTGAGCGGCTATGAACCCGAGTTCAACCTGAGCGCAGACGACTGCGCCTTCGTTGACCTGTGGCTGAAGAAGGTTCATGGCGTCTAGGATCTGTAACCGGCAACACACACACACACAACGGGCCACGCTTGCTGTGGCCCTCTTTATTTGGAGAAAGACAATGAAAGTCTGGGTCGTTGTTTACGACAATAAGTACGGGGCCGACTGCATGGCGTTTGATAGCCTAGAGAAGGCGCGTGCGCAGCGTGTGCACATAGCTAACTCCTATTGGGACAAGGACATGCCTAGTGAGGCTGTTAAGCCTGAAGACGCTGAGATAATGGCCGATGCTTATTTCGACTACGTACGTGACTTTCTTGGCGAAACTTTAAGCATCTGCGAATACACCGTAAAGTAAACTAGGTTAGCTGTACTTATTTGGAGAAAGACAATGCACAACTATCATACCCGTGTCCTCGTCCTCAATTACAGCGACGAGGACATGCCGCAATTCGAAACGCAAAAGGAAATCGACGCCTGGTATCAGGCCGTGGGCCGAATGGTGCTCTACGGCATGCGCAAGGACGCGGCCGAGGGCACGATCCAGCTTGTGACAGCAAGGCTGAGCAAGAGCCCGACCGAACTGTGTGCTTCGTATTACCCGACGCTGCCCGCCTGCGCCGAGAAATGCTCGGACGGTTTTGGGCGCTACATCGGCAGCATGTCCGAGGTCGTGGACAATCTCACGGACCAACTTCACGAGCGTAGCCAAGAGCAAGGCCGTGCCTTCGTCATGGGCGCCGTGCTGCATTCGGACGGCACGTGGGGCTTTCATAGTTAACTGCCAGATTTACAGGAGAGAACCAAGTGACGGAAAATATTCTCGGCGTCGTGCAGATCGAGGTCGACGACCCGATCCGTGTCGCGATGGGCGACTGCCCGCAAGCCGTGCGAACAGTGGTCATCACGACCGAACACATGGGTGTGCGCCGCAAGCACACCATCAACCTGTACGGCAGGCGCGTACAGGACCTTGAATTGCTGGCTTTGACGGAGAGTTGAAATGGAAACGATTACGGTGAATGGCGTCGACTGCAAAGTGGACCTTCGATGGGACGGCGACGTGGTTGATGTGTATGACATCAACGGCGACCCGGTTGCGTCAGCCGAGTATGCCCATGGTACGGAACAGGTCTATTACAGTTACATCGGCGATGAAGGTATGATGGACGAGTTCGACGGCGTATCAGCCGACCTGTTTCACAACTTCGCGCCGCTGCAGGTGGCGCAGTGGTTGTGCGCTACCCACCCGGAGAACTAAGATGACGACCCTGGATTGGCAGGAAGCCTTCGCCACGTGCCTGGAGAACCTGATCCACACTCGGCAGGAACTCCAGGCACTGCGCGAGGATTACGAGGACGTGTGCGATGAACTGGCCGAGTTGCGGGCCGAGATCGAGATGATGGAGGTTTGAGATGCCAAAATACCTAGTGGAAGTCAGATGGCTCACGAAGCACGTGGAGCGGGCGACGGTCGAAGTTGAAGCGGACGATGCGCGCAGCGCGGAAGATATCGCGTATGAAATGGTGCTTGATGATGCTCTAACTTTCGATGGGAGCGACGAGATTGTGGATGGAGAATACTTCACTGAAACCATAGAGGAACTGAAGTGAACTACAACGTAGAAACCCTGTTTACCCCGAACATGGAGCTATCTGGCGAGTACCATACAGACTGCAATGACATGCTCGAAGAAATCGCCTCACTCCGCGCCCAGGTCGCCACGCTCACCGAGACCATCGCCTCAGCATCCGCTGCGCTCGCATCGGCTCCTGCATGGCACCAGGGGATTAGGGATGCCATTGATACGCTGAAGAACTACGAGGTGAAGAAATGAGCACGGCAAACGAAAGATCGCTTGCGCTTGCAGAAGTGAAGGCTGATCTGATGGAGCAATGCCGCTTGCTTGGCGAACAGGAATTGAAGCACCTTGCACAGATCGAATCGCTTGAGCATGAGCGCGACGCCCTTCGCGCTGAACTAGATGCGCTGAGGGTGCAGAGACCGTTTGACGCAGAAGAAGCGCCATTTCGTTCTGCATTCGAAGCGTGCATCAAAGACGGCCAGTGGCCAGTAAAACGAAAGGGTGAAGGGTACAGGTCACCGATGACTCAAATGGCGTTTGAGATCGCTTTTTGTGTAGTTAATAAACTCAAATTATACGCCCGCCACATCCCTGCGCAGAGCGTGTGCGGAGATCGGGAGGAACATGCAATGAACGAAATCAACAACGGCGGCCCCCGCGTAACGGTTGAACACGGCGAATATCCAATGCTGTGTTCTGGTATGACGCTGCGCGACTACTTCGCAGCGAAGATCGACATGACCGACGTTCCAATTAGCGCGTTTGAAGCGCTGATCGGAGAGTTCCCGTCATACGCATCTCCGAAAGACAAGCAGGACTGGCATGCAAAAGGCGAGGCGGCTTTCAGGTTTCACAGGGCCGACGCCATGCTCAAAGCACGGGAGGCGAAGTCGTGAGCGACATCATTAGAAGGTTCAACTCGTTGCCGCTGGACAGGCAGGAAAATATCAAGCAGATCATCGCCAGATACGACGAGAAATGCTTTCACAACGACGGCAAAGAGAACGACTGGTCACACCTGAACTGCCCGTCATGCGGAGGAAGCGGCCACGTCGAAGATGCTACCGCAGAGCAGGACTCTCGCCAGAAGCAGGCGCGGATTGAGCGGCTGGAAGCTGCGGTGAAGGAGTTGCGGGATTCGCTTTTCGGGCTTACCGAATACGCAGCAACAAGCGACGAGTGTCAATATGGAACGCTTGCCACGTCGTTTGTTCGAAACGTCGCACTAGAAGCACTCAAGAACACGGAGGATGTGTGATGGAACTCGGTATCGCGCTATTTCTGGCCTTCACGCCAATCCTCATGTACTTCAACGCACAAGAAAGGCGGACTCACCTGGAAATAATGAAGAGCTTGGAGGTTGAGCGCCTGAAATATGAGGCGCTGCTGAAAGAATGATCCACTTCAAAGACAAGACCTTCTGTGCCGATGCAGATCAATGCGCCACTCAAGACTGCCACCGCAGGCTGACTGATGACGACATGGAAAACCCCAATCTCATTGGACTGCCAACCTCAATGAGTTCGTTCAAGGAAGGGTGCATCATTTTTACACTACCGAATAAGGAGAGAACCATGAAAGTGATCATCGAGAAGTTCGTGATCAACAACTTCGTGCTGTACCGTGCGAAACGAGGCTGAATCATGAAGATCAAAACCAGTGAGATCCTCGGCCCTGCCCTGAATTGGGCGGTGGCTGTAGCAGCAAAGAAGCTCCCAATCAGTCACCTACCCTCCAGCAAACACTTCTGGAGCCCCTCAACCATTTGGGCACAAGGCGGGCCGATCATCGATCGTGAGAAGATAAAAGTCGCCCCAAATCTAGGCGGTACATGGAGCGCTCAAATCCGCCACACCAAGGATCATCCGCTAGTAGCCCACCCCGTTCTGACGGGTTGGACAAACAAACATGGCCCCACACCCCTCATCGCTGCCATGCGGTGCTATTGCGCCTCTGTCCTGGGGGACGAGGTTGATGTTCCTGAGGAGCTACTGAAATGACCAAGCAACGGTTGGGTTTAAAAGAAGCCTGCCGAAAGTACGTTCACCGCTTTACCATGGAGCATGTGCCTGCGTGGGGACTCAGGCGCCCCATCGACCACGGAGGTACCGCAACTTGGTACTACGCTCCACTGTACCGTACCGACCAGGAGTGGTACGACAATACGATCTTCTTTGGTGAGCCGGGTTTCATTGGACCGAATGCCGATTCATGCTACTCCGCTAATCATACCTGGCCGCTGGGGCAACACCTTGATCAACCTTTCAGGAAAGAGATGAAGTCATGAAACCTTACAACGGCCACAAAAGCTACGACTACTGGAACGTGTCCCTGTGGATCAACAACGATGAGGGGCTGTACCGCCACGCTTTGAGCCTGCTAAGGGAAGAGAAATTACCTCGGTTGGAAGCGGCTCGGCGTATGCTGGACGATCTTCACGAAATGGACATCACCCATACTCCAGATGGGGCCAGATACAACATCCGGCGCATTTACCATGCAATGGAAGGCATGGTTTAGGTGAGGCGGTTCCACCGCTGTGGTAAAGTACGACTGGTCTCCGTAAGGGACCACCTATAAGCAAGCCGCCGACCCTGGGAGTCGCGCTCCGGGGCGTTTCTTGATAACAACAGCCTTCGGGATAATGGCGGCGGCTTCCTTGTGGGTGTAGCTCAGTTGGTAGAGCGGGACGTTTATTCTAGATAGTCTGCGCGCTGGTTCGAGTCCAGCCACCCACTTCAATTTTTACCAACCAAACCCGCCTCGTGCGGGTTTATTTATGGAGAAACTGAAATGAACATAAAAGACGAACTGCACTGCGTTGCGCTGGGCCACCCCAGCGAAGGTAGCCGCTACTTCATCTTCAACGCAGAAGACGACGTTGATGCAAGGGCTATTGCCAAAGAGTTTGCCAATAGTTGGCTGGACGAAGGCTGGCACATGATCGGCTTTGGCCCTGCCATTGACTACTGTGACGGCAACATCCTTGAAATCTGCACGTTCTGAGGAACCTCAGAAATGACCAACAAGTGGGTCGTTGTCATTTATGCAGGTGAAGACCGCCAAGAGGTTGTTTGCGAGTGCCGTACTTACGACGATGCCTGGACTGCGTACCATGAGCAGTTCACCAACGACGATGAGCGCGACGAATTGGGCGCCGACATCATGAAGCGCCTGGACGACGGAAGCCTGACTACGGAGTATTAAAATGGTCGATATGGGGCAGGCCGACGGGTCGCTGAGAATACGTCAGCCCACACTGCGATACGGCTGGGAAGACGTTAAAGATCCGGTAAGCGTAAGTAATGGCGATTTGTGTGTTATCAGGTCCAGCAATGGAAGCCCTGAGGTTCTACGAATTGAACCGCAGACTTCCTATAGGGAATGGGCTGGCTGTTTCACGTACTGCGGAGTACTGAAATGAAAGTGTTTGTCTCAACATATGCCAAATATTACGCCGGTAGCCTCGAGGGCGAGTGGCTGGACCTTGAAGACTACAAAGACAAGGACGAGTTTCTGGAGGCGTGCAAGAAACTGCACGACGATGAAGGCTACCCCGAGTTTATGTTCCAGGACAGCGAGGGTATCCCGTCCGGGATGGTGAGCGAGTCCTACATCGATGAGAAGTGCTGGGAAGTGCTCGAAGCCTACGACGAGTTTGACGAGGATGCGGTGAAGGCGTATTGCTACATCTTCTCCGGCTGGGACAAACAGGATTTCCAAGACCGCTACCACGGCAAATACGAGTCGTGGGGGGACATGGCCGAAGAATTGCTGGAAGAGACCGGCGAGATTGAGTCGATCCCGGAGAACCTGCGCTTTTACTTCGACTACGAGAAGTACGCTAACGACCTCCGCATCGGTGGCGACTTCTGTGAGCATGACGGGTATTACTTCTGGAACCACTAATCATGAAACCTGTACCACTTTACAGAAGGTTGGCAACTCTCGTGACGGCGATTCGTAACTGCGAGCGGAGCGGTAACGTAGCGTGGGGAGATAAGCACAAGGTGCTGCTGGAACACCTAGTGCGCGAGAACATGCCGAGCGGTGGCGGATTTGACAGCGGTACCAAGTTTGACATCGAGGCGTCGACGCCGGAAAAGTTGGTGTTCGATACATCTTTCCACCACATGGATGATTTTGGTGGTTACGCGGGTTGGACCCACCATCGAATCACGGTCAAGCCATCGCTGATGCTCGGCTTTCACCTCGTCGTCAGCGGCCGCAACCGTAATGAGATCAAAGATTACATTTACGAAGCATTCGACAACTCTCTTCGCACGGAGGTGTCAGAATGAAACTTCACGCACCCTTCAAAATCAGCGCCCGCCTCGGGCCGTCGCTGCAGATCGGCGATAGTTGGATCACGCTCATGGGGGTAAAGCCTGACCCTAGTGGGCGAGAGCGCGCCACGTTCGCTATCGACACCCCGGACTTCGAGCACGTCGACAGCGATCTGCAGTCAGGTATTGGCGGCTTTCGCTCGATGGTGGAAGTGTTCGAGAGCTACCTCGCTTTCCTAGAAGCGGCTGCTGAAGCCTACGGGTATGGGCCGAAGTCCGAAAACTACAACCTGTTCCCGCCCAATGTGACGGAGTGGGCTCATGCGCATAACAACGACCTGTCGATGGCGCGATCCGACATATGCGACGAGAACGGCAACGTTCTCGAAGACCTGATTACGCTGTAACGACCTGGAGAAACGAAATGGGAATCGAATTTTCTGCCGTGCTGATGGTCGGCCTGCCATACAACGACGTGGCCGAGGTCAAAGGTATCGACGACATGCTACATGAGGGCACGATCGACTATGCTTCACCATACTACGACGCACCACTCCTGGAGTGGTGCGTCGGCATCCGTGTCGCTGGTAGTGGGGATTACTCGTACTCGAAGATTGCGCCGCTGGATTCAGACGTACTCGAAGCGGCGAAGTGTAAGTTCCGGGAAATGACCGGGATGGAAGGCAAGGTGTATATCTCTGTCGATGCTTCGTGAGGTGACGTGACTGCCAGCCAGCCACAACGTTGAAGAATCGGTGAAAGCCGTAGATGTACTTTGAGGAGAGTTGAGATGGGGTACTACTGTCAGCCCTGCAAGACGGCAGGGCAGATTAGCCTAGCGGGCAAGGTGCGCATGGAGGTTGTTCTGTGCAAACCCGACGAAGCGGAGTTCTACGGATGCTATCGCAAGTTCGAAGACGGCTCGTGTTCCTGGGTGGCAGACTTTGCGTCGCAGTCTGACGCAGTGGAATTCTGTTACTACAGAAACAAGGAGGCCGATGAGTATTGACCGTCAGCCAGCCTATGAAGTAGCCACATTCGATAGGTGTCGCAAATTTAAGGAGATGCTACGATGAACATCACTTTCTCAGCCATCGGCCTCGATTTCGAGGCCGATGTTTCCTTTACGCCGGGGGTTCCAGGCACCTACTGGGACCCGCCCGAGGAAGGTGAGTTTGAGATCGGCAGCCTAACGTGCGACGGGGTCAACGTCGAGTTCCTGCTGGACTCACAGGTCGGCGACACGATCTTCTCTGCAGCCTGGGACGCGGCCGAGAAGCGGGACAAGGCAGTTGCGCGGGAGCACATGGAAGATCGCGCGGCCGATCGCTTGCTGGATACGCAGGAAGCCTGACGCAGCACACAACTCAGCACAATACTCAGCACTGAAAGCAAAACAAAAGAACAGGATTTACATGTCACCTTAAGCAACATAGCACACAAACTATCAGGAGACTCAAATGGAAAGGACCTACGTTGTCAGCACCACGATTGACTGCCTGGCTATGTCAAGAACACCCTTTTTGTCCGGTTCAAGTCCGGCTGCTCGTACAGTTACGACGGGGTGAGGTACAGCGTTTTTGACGCCTTGAGCAAGGCTGAGAGCGTGGGCAGTTCTTTCCATCGCCTGATAAAAGGGAAGTATCGATACACCAAATTGGGCTATGACCCTTTCGCTGCCAAAAAGGATAACAATGTTGCTCGACATTCAGACGAACGCTTCGGGTTTGTATGAACTACGGCCCACTTCAGGCCCGTTGAAAGGCCTACTTGTGGCCACTGCGGAGGTCATCGTGCCGTATATTGAAACGCGCGAGGGATCTCAACTGCGCAGCGCGTGGGGTATAAGCATCAAGAACGACGCTATTCACGACTACCCGGAACTGTTGCAGGCGATGGGCATCCGGCGCAGACTGAACGTTCCGCCCGCCCTTCGGGCGAGGAAAGTGCGTGACTGGCGCACGGCGCGTATGCCGGACCGGGACAATGCGGAGTACCTGGCCCATCGCAAAGAGGAGGGGTTGAAGCGGGCTAAGCGGCATCTGGACCGAGTCTGACCGTCAGCGCGGCGCATAGCCATGTCGGTGTGCGCCGCCTACTTTGGAGGAACAATGGGAATCCTTGAAGCCAACGTTCGTTATTTTCCGTATGAAATGCCGAGCGTCCGATGGACGCAACAAAACTTCTGTGTTGACAAGATCAAGATGAACTTGCTGTGGCTTGTCATGCCCGAGGTCGACGACCTCGTCACCCAGCCGTGGGCGGGCAACGACATCAGCCGCAGCATCGACACCTACCTATACCGGGATCTGCGACGATCCCTGTCCGGCCCGCCGATCGAGTTCATGCGCGACTTCATGATGCTCGACAGCGACAGCCTGGAACTTACCGCGCCGTGGCCCTCAGACTACCTCAAGACCATGTGGGCGAGGGCGCGAGAGGCCAACGCGAGACTGATTGGCGAACTGGGCGTCAACGTTGTCCGCGTTGACTTCACGACAGGCAGACGATTCGGATAAAAAGAACTTACGCCGATAACTATAACAATAGGGCGCAACATGAACGCAGTTATTTCAGAGGTCGATAGCTACGACTTCGTCAGGAGCGAAGGAAAGTTTCCGATCGAGTTGTATCCATTTCAGCAGAAGTCCGTGCGTGAGTTGTCTGCACTAGATAGGCTGGCGCTCTACTTCGACGTAGGCACCGGCAAGACTTTAACAAGCCTTGCAATAGCAAAGTACAAGCTGATGACTGCCATGGTCGACACGGTACTTATTATCGTGCCGCCCGTCTTGCTGACCAACTGGTCGAGAAACATTGCGCGCCTGCCGAACTCGACGCAGGTTGTGTATGCCGGTACGCCAGTTCAGCGCAAAAAACTGGACCTCGACAAGCAGTTTGTCATCGTCGGCATTCAGATTTTCAAGCGCGACTACAAGTACCTCGTTGATCATCTCGGCGACAAGGCTGTGTTTGGCATCGTCGACGAGGCGCAGATGCTGAAGAACCCCGGCTCCGACAACTTCAGGAAGGTCCGCGACTTCTTCGTGTCCAAGCAGTTGTGCCTGCTGACGGGGACGCCGATGTCCGTACCAGAAGACGCCTACGCGCTCATTAAGTTGGTGTCGCCAAAGGTTTATGCGACGCAGTATCAATTTGAGTCCATTCACGTTACTGAGCGCGACTTCCTAAGTAACAAGCCAAAAGCCTATGGCAACCTAGATATGCTTACCCGCAACCTGATGTTGAATGCGCATCGGGTTCTTAAAGAGGACGTGCTCCACGATCTACCTGAACTCACCTACACACCACTGTACTACGACCTTGACCCTGAACACCTGCGCCTATATCAGAAGCTCGCCGATGAGCAGATGGTCAAGCTGACCAATGGCGAGAAGATCGACCTCACGAATGTCAGCGCGCTTTACCAGGCGCTGCAGCAGATCCCGAACAACGCCGAGCACTTCAGCGAAGGTAAGGTACAGAGCACGGTGCTGGACCTGATCGACGAGGTGCTTGAAGAATTGAATGGGCGCAAACTCGTGATCTTCTGCCACTACAGAATGACGACTCAGCGGCTGCTCAAGCATCTGGAGCGGCTCAATGCTGTTGCTCTGTTCGGTGGTACGGCTTCGTCTGAACGTCAGAAGAACATCGACAGGTTTGTTGAAGACGCAAACTGTAAAGTCATTATCCTTCAACATAAGTCAGGAGGCGCTGGTATAGATTCGCTCCAGCATGTATGTCGCGACATTTTAATGGTGGAGTTGCCCTATCGTGCTGCTGACCTTCATCAAGCAGTTGCCCGCGTCCATCGTGCAGGGCAGAAGAACGGGGTCAACTGCCGGATCGCCATCGCGCAGAAGACCTTGCAGGTCCGGCTGTGGCAGTTCGTTCAGGACAACGACAGCCTGATTAACACGGTGATCCGAGGCCCGCAAGATATTCGGGACGCGATCGCTGGCCGGTAAGGTTGCCACAACCAGCAGCACGCTCAAGTTTCAAGAACATCAATTTGCGGAGACCCGTGGCGTTGGGTTACGCTCGACCGCCTGCCAGAATAATAAGGATAAAAGGCCGTGTTCTTTTTTGTACAGCCGACCGGCGGAAGTACCGTCTGGGAATGCGCCCTGGCGTCCGAGCGGGACCGGATTGTCAGTGAGTTAAAGCCCGAGTTTGTGACTGTCCTCGACGTGGACAACAGTTTTACCCAGCCGTTGACGGCTGAAGAACAGCAGGCGGTCAAGTATCGGGCGCCGTATGGGTTCTACACGGACTTCGACGGCGACCTTGACGAGGTCCTGAACCAGGCTCGTGTCTTCCTGCTGAAGCTGGAAAAGGAGCACGGCTTCGACAAGAGTCAGGCGCGTCTGTGGTTCACGGGTGGGCGCGGGGTTCATATCGAGATCCCGATCGAGTGTTTCGTGGCGAAGGTGCCGCCTGCCGGCATCGCAATGTTGCCCGCGATCTTCAAAGAGATGGCGATGTCAACATACGTTGACACACTCGACATGCGTATTTTTTCCGCAAAAAAAGGGCGACAGTGGCGGGTACCTAACGTCAAGCGTGACAACGGTCTGTACAAGGTTCAGGTCACGCTCAACGAGTTCATGACGGCGTCGGTCGAAGATTACAAATCGATCTGCTCTGCGCCACGGGCTGCGCTGCCGATTACGCCGCCGACCTGCAATGCGAAGTTGAGCTTGCTGTTCACCCTCGCAAGAGAAAAGGTCGACCTCGCGCTCAAGCGCAGGAAGGCGAAGAAGACCAGCAACGAGCACGTGCAACGGTTTGAAGGCAAGTGGCCGGACTCGTTCCGTCTGCTGCTCACGGGCGAGGGCGTGCGCGAGACCGTGGGCTGGAACCAGATCGCGATGCAGGTTGCGTCCTTCGGTCTCGCACTGGGCAAGTCGGAACAGGAGATCATCGACGATGCCAAGGGGCTGATCGATACCCACAGCGGGGACAGCGACCGCTACGGCAGCCCGCGCAAGCGCGAGCGAGAACTGCGTAACCAGATCCGCTACCAGGACGAAAACCCAGGGTACGAATTTTCCATCGGCGGCATCAAGAGCCTGTTCGCGAAGGGCGCCTACGCGGAAGACCTTGACTGGTCGGGTGTCGAAACTGCTGAGGCTGACGAAGATGGTGAGCCGGATGAGGGCGACGAGGGTGACGATAGTGCTGAGCCGCTGACGGATGAGGAAGCCGAGGCCGAGCGGGCGGCACTGCGGGAGGCGATCAAGAAAGCCACGCAGGAGACGCTGGAGCGCCTTGCCGTAACGTACTCCAGGCAAGGCGTATTCATGAAGACCGAGAACGGCCCGGTCAAGGTGAGTTCGGCAGGCTTCGCCAAGCCGGTGCGGCTGGGCAAATTGTCTGACGGCAGCAGTATCGGGTACGAGGTCGAGGTCATTGTCGACGGCCTGAGCCATGGGCGGCGCATCCTGCCGATGGCGTCGATGACCTCGAAGGCGTCTTTTCAATCGTGGCTGTCGACATTTGGAACATCCATTTCCGCACCCGACACCGTGGTCCCGCAACTAACGGACCTTTTTAGAATCAGAACACGCGGAGCCATCATGATTACCGTATCGCGCGAGGGAGTTGATGTGATCACGCCCCCGACCACGCCGGAGTCTAGAACTCAGCGCCCAACCGAGATCATCTTTTCATCGTCGGACAAGGTCCTGAGCCTTAACGGGACCCAACTTCGTTTCCGTGGGATGAACGACCCGGACGGCGCGTTCAAATCCGACCTTTGGTCGTCACCGTCACTGGAAGACACTGACGAGACACGGGAGTTTTTCGACAATTTGTGGGAGATCAATGACCGCGTCACGCTCGGGAAAATGGTCGGCTGGTTTACCGCCTGCTTCATGTGCCAGCCGATCCGTGAAGCCTACAAACAGTTCCCGATCATGCAGGTGTGGGGTCAGGCCGGCTCAGGAAAGTCGAAGACAACCGAGTTGTTCAACCACATGCACTACTGGCGCCACGACCCGAAGAAACTCTCGGCCACGGGATCGACCTTCTTCCCAATCATGGCGGCGGTCACGCAGTCGGCCAGCATCCCGGTGCTGTTCGACGAGTACAAGCCGCGTGAGATGAGCAAGCACAACAAGGATCTACTATCGAACATTTTCCGCAACAACTATGAGGGCGGGCAGATCGAGCGTGGCTCGTTGACCAAGGACGCGGGCAATAAGGAGGTCGTGATCAACAGCTATTCCAACGTCGCCCCCGTAGGCTTCATCGGCGAAGCGATCGAGTCACAGACTGCCATCCTTGAGCGTTCGGTATCCGTGCCGTTCTCGAAGGCGAGCCGGGCGGGGCGCGGCAAGCATTTCGCCTATGTGTTTGCGCGGCGTCGTGCTGGGCCGTTGTCGCAGTTGGGCAAGTCCCTGGCACAGGCCGTGATGTCGTCCGATGTGCGCTCAATTGCCGCGACGGTCGAGCACTATCAGGAGCAACTTCGCACCCGCGTCGGCGACGCGGTCAGTGACGACATCGAGCGCCCGATCTTCAACCTGTCCGTTGTGCTGGCAGGCCACGACCTGCTGAAGCAGGTTCTGTCTTCCGTGTTCGGCGACCGCTACGACGACAAAGTTGATGCGATGAAGGAGGCGTTGCTCGGCACGGTCGGCCACCTTGTTGTGATGACGATGTCGGAAGCGGCCAAGGTCCTTGACGTCATGGCTCAACTGAGTCGTGAGCGGGACATTCAGTACAAGCTGGAGAAGAACGTCGAGTTCTACACCGACGAGGTCAACGTCGATATCAAGCTGAAACTGGCGTTTGCGAAGTACGTCCGCTACAGGAAGTCACTCGGCATGGAGGTTCTGTTCGATAACGAGGACGCCTTCATCGCTGGCATGCGGTCTTACGCAGGTGTCGTGAGCCTTGACTGCATGGACTCGCCGATACGCAAGACGCCGTTCGAGAAGATTTTCCGTTTCTCATGCGCTCATATGAGCAAGGAGGGGATTGAATCGTTTTTCGATATGTAAGAAAGCAAAAGATGTTGCCAAACTTCAGGGTTTGGTCTACATTACGAATCAAGGGCCAGCGTGATCTGGCCCTTGTCACCGGCAGAAATTGCCAACCCACACTCAAGAGTGAATACGAAAATGGCCCTCAAAGACATGCAAGCTGACAACACCCTTTCCGCTTCCGCCCCCGCCTTCGAAACCGAGGATGAAATCATGACCGCACCTGCTGCCGAAACCACTGCTGTTGCCCCTGTTGCTGCCACCGCTGTTGCTGCACCTTCCGCAGCCAAGTTCAAGATGGCGTTCGCCGACCTGCAGAACGCCTTCCCTGAAGACGCCGTCGTCGGCCTGTCGCTGGCCGTCCCCCGCATCAAGGCTGAGCAGGGTTCTGCGTACATCGCGGATAAGAGTCTGGGCGAGAAGTTCAAGATCGAGGTCGAAAGCTGGAACCACCGCACTCTCGTCAGTGCTGGACTGGACTCGAAGGACCCTGGCTATCAAGAGTCGATGGAGTACCTGCGCACGTCCTACGATGGCAAGACGATTCATGGCGATGGCCAGACGATTGACGAGTACATCGAGTTCCTGAAGTCGCTCAGCTACACGAAGGCGCGCTCGTCGAAGTACATCGATCTGTTCGGCTTCCTGACCTGGACTGCGAAGGACGGCGCGGTTGATCCCGAAAAGCGCGAACTGTGTCTCGTGCAGTTGTCGCAGACCTCGGCCGGAAACTTCGCTGCCTTCTGCACCACGCAAGGTTTGCTGCAGTCGAAGGGTCTGTCGAAGGGTGGCTCGAACGTGATCGAGATTCAGGCGGTTGCTCGCTCAAAAGGGGCGATGAAGTATAGTAATTTCGCCTTCGCCGCAGCCAAGTAATCTTCGCCGCCAGCCGGAGGCGGTAGTGTCCGGCGCCCATGTAACTGCGGAGCTTTCGCGCAGACCCTGAAGGGCAAAGACATCAGGGGGTGTCTCCAACCGCTCGTCACGGACTGAAAGCGCGACGATATAACGCCGACCCAGAACACCTTCGGGTGTGGAGCACTGCAACTGAGCAGTCGGACTATGGGTTCACGGGGTCCTCGGCGTAGCGGTCGAGGACCCAGACTAAGGCGTCTTCAGCGGGCGTCTTAGTCTGGGCAAAGTTGTCAAAATAATAAGAAGAACTAAATGTCGCACATCAGAGCCAAAACAAAATCCAAAATTGGAAGGAAGTTCAACAGACTGACGTTTGAGTCTGTTGCATGGAATGACACAACTGAAAGTGCGATCGGCACTTTCAGTTGCGATTGTGGGAACACATATACGGGGAACCCCTATAGCGTGTTCACTGGCAACACTAAATCCTGTGGGTGCCTAGCTAGAGACATTCTGAATGCTAGGAATCACAAGCACGGCATGGCAAGATCGAAGATATATCAAATCTGGGCGGACATGGTCGCTAGATGTGTAAGACCTACCCACAAGAGATGGTCTGACTATGGCGGCCGGGGTATCACCGTAAGTGAAGACTGGCTTAACTTTGAGGCTTTTTACCGAGACATGGGTGATCGCCCGCACGGGTGTAGCCTGGATAGGGTGGACAACAATCTGGGGTATTCTGCATCTAATTGCAGATGGGCTACAAGCCATGAGCAAGCAACCAACAAGCGGAACAATAGATACTTAGAGGCGTTTGGTTTCAGCCTACCAATTACATGGTGGGGCCAACTGATTGGCATGGGCTCGTCAGACCTTGGGCGCAAACTTAAGTCTGATCTCAGCCTAGAAGACATCGTGGTGGCACGAGTCGGCTTGGCCGGGGCCGAGTATATTTGGAGTCATTCATGAGAAATCAATGGCTCTATGCCGACGTTGAAACCACTGGAGTTACGCAGGGCTCTGGAGTTGTTGAAGTTGCGTGGATACTCGTTGATGACTATCTGGTTGTACATGATAAGGGCCACAGCATCATCGACCCCGAGATGCCTATTCCACCAGAATCCAGCGCGGTTCACGGCCTAACAAGCAGGGACGTAGTCGGTGCTCCGACCCTTGACGAGTATTTTTCTATCGTGCTAGGCGGCATCTTTAGTGCGTGCGATGTTATTTTTTGCGCGTACAACAGCCCGTTTGATTACAGGTTTTTGCACCAATACCTGCCAGACTGGACTCCGCAAATGGATCTCCTTCGCCTTGCGCGGAGGATATACCCAACGGCGCCTAACCATAAACTCTCAACAATGGTTTACTTCCTTGATCTAAATGTGGACAAGGGAAGATTTCACTCAGCCGATGGTGACGTGAGTGTTCTTCTGGACATGACAAAACGAATGTCCGACGACACGGGCCGCAGCCTGTACGAGTTGTTCGAATTGGCCAATGCGCCGGTCGAGCACTTAACCATGCCATTCGGCAAGCACCTTGGCCTGCCGCTGAAGGATGTCCCTCCGCACTACGTCAAGTGGTTCATGACCAAGGCTGAGAACCCGGACCCGGACCTTGTCCGAGCCTTCAAGAAACTGGGTTACTGACCCGAACCTCTGCGGCGGCAAGCGGGTGTCGCAGGGGCCAACTATCCCGCTGACAACAATAAGAAGGAAAAATCATGTCTGCTATCACTCTGTATCGCGCCACCGACGGTTTCCTGTTCGAGACCGAAGGCGAGCAACTGGCACATGAGGCCCTGCTGGAAAACAAGGCCCGCATCGACGCTTTCGTTGATCGTCACTTCCCGATCCCGGAACCCGAACTGCTGTTCAACGAAGACGGTTCGCCGAAGCTGAACGAGAAGGGCGAGCAGGAGAAGAAGGTCAAGCAGGCGGCGGGTCGCGGCCCGGTGCGTAAGGCGATCGCACTCTGGATCGCTGAAAACGCCTGACACTTCAGCGCTTAATCAGAACACGGACCCCGTCATTGACGGGGTCTTTACTTGGCCTACTTCAAAGACAAGATGAGCGCCTACTACAACGAGATTGACCCGTTCGCTGCGCAGTGGCTGAGAAACCTCATCTCGGCCGGACTGATTGCGCCGGGCGAGGTCGATACGCGGAGCATTGAAGATGTCAGACCTGACGACCTACGAGGATTCACCCAATGTCACTTCTTCGCCGGAATCGGCGTCTGGTCTCACGCCCTACGACAGGCGGGATGGCCGGATAGCAAACCCGCCTGGACCGGATCATGCCCGTGCCAACCTTTCAGCACGGCAGGCAAAGCAGGCGGGTTTGATGATGAGCGGCACCTGTGGCCTGCCTTCTTCCACCTCATCTCGGAGTGCAGACCTCGCGTCGTGTTTGGCGAGCAGGTTGCAAGCGCGGACGGCCTCGGCTGGTTCGACCTTGTACAGACTGACCTGGAAAACGAGGGTTACACCGCAGCAGCGATCGATCTTTGCGCTGCGGGCGTCGGTGCCCCGCACATCCGCCAACGCCTCTACTGGGTGGGTCACGCCGACGACGAGGGATTGGAAGGATACGCCGGGGATGGCGACAGCGAGCCGCAACCCCGATGGCACTATCAGGCGGAGGCTGGACCAGTTACCGCGTCAGGCGTTTCAGTGGGCAGGGCGGGTCACTCCGACAGCAACAGATTCGAAGAGAGGTTGCAAACCCCCGAGGCCGCACGACAAGGACGTACCGCTGACGCAGATGGCCGGACTTCTGGATTCTGGGCAGATGCCGACTGGCTGCCCTTCCTCGATGGAAAGTGGCGTCCTGTTGAATCCGGGACTTTCCCGGTGGCTTATGGGTCTCCCGGAAGCGTGGGACGACTGCACGCCTACGGCAACGCCCTCGTAGCGCCACTCGCCACAGAGTTCATTACAGCATTCATGCAAACACAAGGAGCATAACGGATGGATATCAGCACCTACGAGATCAAGACGGCGGGCCTTCTCAAGAACCTAGACACGCCGACGGACGACCTTGCGCACATGGCAATGGGCTTGGCCGGGGAGGCGGGCGAGGTCCTTGACGAAGTCAAGAAGCATTTTGCCTACGGCCGGCAACTCAACCGCGACAAGGTAATCGAGGAACTTGGCGACTGCATGTTTTATGCCAATGGGCTGTGCCAATTTCTCGACCTGAGCCTGGGAGATGTGCTTGACATCAACATCAAGAAACTCGAAGCTCGCTATCCCGACTTGAGGTTCGATGCCGAGCGGGCCAACAATCGGGACGTGGTTGCTGAGGCGGCCGCGATGAAGCGATGAAGCCGATTCCGCGTGCGAGACTGCTGCGCGCGATCGCCGACCATCTCGTGACGCGCTTCCCGCCCGGCAGCGCGTACCAGAAGAAGCGCCGCGTCGAGATTCCAATCCCGCCCATGCTGACGCAGCTGGCGTTCGAGGGCGAGTCGCTGGCCGACTTCATGATCCCGACACTCAACATCCGTCATGACGTTGCGATCGATGCGTTCTCGAAGATTCTGTTTCAGGACATGCAGCCCGAAGTTCTGGATGGGGAGCGCGTCAGGGGAGCCATCTCGGACCAGGTGCTACGCCTTGTGCGCGGCAGCCCTGAACGATACATCGTCTGGCTTGGTCAGCAGCCGGGATGGGAGATGGTGCAGGGGCCGAACTCCCTGTACGCACACAACGAGGTCGATGTCGTCGGAATCATGGATGGCGTCGTCAAGTGCCGGTATTCGGAGTGGCTGACGAGCCCTAAGCGGGACGTGCGTTGGCCCGACATCAACGACTGGAGTACGTATGGAACGCATGACAAGGCGCTGATCTACATCTCGGAGCGGCTGGAAACCGAGTACGACCGCGCCCTGCTTGGCGCGTGTGCGATGGTTCACATCACCAAGTTCATCAACCTCTTCGCTCCTGCTGTCCGGCGCGTTCCACAAGACCTGAAGGAGCAGGCGATCGAGATCGTGACCGGGCGGCACGACATCATGGGCAAACTCTTCAAACTGCTGGTCCCCGCCGTCGTTGACAAGCGCACTTTTTACCGAATGTTCGGTTGCCCGTCACGATGGAAGTTGCGTTACCCCGAGTACCTGCGCGAGCGACTGTATCTCAAGCTCAAGAACGCGGGACTCATTGACTGACAATACAAATAGAAGAACTCAAATGCCTAAACTGATTTGCATCACCGGCAAGGCCGGCAGCGGTAAGGACACGATGGCTGACCGCCTATGGGAGAACCACGGCTTCGTGAAGATCGCTCTTGCGGATCCACTCCGCCTTGCGGCCAGTGCCGCGTTCGGCGTCGGCGCCAATTTCTTCTTCGATCGCGAGAAGAAGGAGGAAGTCATGGAGTATTGGGGGATGTCGCCCCGAACCATGCTCCAGAAGTTGGGCACTGAAGCGGTCAAGGGCACGTTCGGCGAGGATGTATGGCTCAAGCGGTGGTACCTGTCCTTCGCCGCCCTCAAGGACACGGATCATATCGTGGTCCCCGATGTGCGCTTTGAGTTGGAGGCAGACTTCTTCCGCCGTATCGGCGGCACCGTCGTGCATTTGTCTCGACCTGGGGCAGGGCTGGCGGGTGCAGCGGGTTCGCATTCCAGTGAGCAGGGTGTGGCTGTGTGCGTGGGAGACATTGAGGTTACCAACGTCGGCACACTGCAGCATCTTTTCGAAACGACCGATACCGTTGTTGACATGGTCGAGGATCGCGAGAACCGCATCAAGGACTGAGCGCATGGCAGATGAGATCGACCGCGCCAACCACCTTGCTGAGTTGGCGACACAGGACTCGGTCGCGCACTACCGGCGCCTCGCGGCGCCGGAACAGGACCCGGACAACCTCGACCCTTATTGCGCAGACTGTGGCGACGAGATCGAGGATGCACGATTACTTATGTGCAAGATGCGCTGCTTCAGTTGTCAGAGCGCGAAAGAAATTCGGGAAAAGCAACACGCACGATAGCGAGGTTAGGGATGAAACGTTTGATCGTGGACATGTCGTCGGTCATCAAGCGGTGTTTGTTCGCAGGCGTCGACGCAGAAAACGGGAAGAAGGTCGAGTTCAACGGGAAGGAGGTTCAGGTCAACAGCGGGGTCTATGGTTACGACAATGCGATCAACAGCATCGTCGCCTGCCTTGAGACGCTGAACATGGTGCCGGCCGACATGATTCTCGTAGTCGAGTCGGGCCAGTCGAAGTCTCGTCGGCAGCAGATCTACAAGGGCTACAAGGAGGCACGCGAAGAGCGTCCGCCTGAACTGAATGCGGCCTACGCGGAAGCGCTCGACCTCGTGGTCACGGCGATGCGCAACCTCGGCGCCACGGTCGTCACCCAGCCGCACATCGAGGCGGACGACGTGATCGCCTACCTTGCCCGGAACCTGAAGGGGGCGAAGGTCATCTTCTCAGAGGATGGCGACCTAGCCACGCTGCTTGGCCCGGACGTGTCGCTGTACCGGCAAGGGCAACTCGTTACCGAGAACCCTTACGGCCCGTTCGAGCCGAAGTTCATTCCGCTCATGAAGTCGCTGGTTGGCGATGGCAACGAGTACAAGGGCGCGGCCGGGTTCGGGCCGAAGGCGTGGCTTGACCTCCTGGTCAACTACGGCAACTACCTCGGCGCACTCGAAACGCTGATCCGGGATCGGCGGCTCGAAGAACTGGAGGACGACGCCAAGGACTTCAAGCCGTTCCGCAAGGTGATCGATGGCGCGGCCCACGTCTACGAGTCGTATCAGTGTGCACTGCTGCATTCGGAGTGGGTGAATCAGCCCGGAAAGCCGTGGCAGGTTCAAGGTCCGATTCGCGGCGCTGAAGTGCAGGACTACCGGCTTCGCAGTTTCGGCGCCACAACATCGGTGGTCACGCCGAACTTCACGACGCTGGCCGCGATCACGGCACCGGAAGACGACACGAATGTCAAGCGTCGATTCGTCGCGTTTGACTCCGAAATCATTGGCGACGAGCGGCCTGTGTTCCTGACCTGCGCGCAGATGATCGACACGGGCGAGCAGTTCTCGTTCTGGGCGCACAAGCCGGGCGACATGGCGGCTCTCGCGAAGATGCTGTCGCGCAAGGACCTGACGTGGGTTAGTTTCAACGGTATCAACTTCGATGCGCCGATCAACGCGCTGGCCGTGTTCGAGGCTTCGGACACGGAAGGGCAGACGCAAGAGCGCGTGTGCGACATCAAGGCGATGGCGCAGGCGATCATCGTCGAGAACGTCAAGCCGTGGGAGTTGGGCGAGCGATTCACCTTTCGGGAACTCAGTTTCGATCACATCGACCTCGCTGAGCCGGCGCCAGGTGTTCGCATCAGCCTGAAAGCCTACGCAGCACGGCTGGCCTACAAGACGATGGTCGACATGCCGTTTGCGCACGACCAGGATCTGACTGAAGACCAACTGCCCGACCTTGAACGGTACTGCTTCAACGACCTTGGCGTGACGATCGAACTCTTCAACGCGCTGCGGCCCGAACTCGAACTGCGGGCAAAGATGGGTGCCGAGTACGGGGTCGAGTTGCGGAGCAAGTCTGATGCGCAGGTTGCTGAAGCGGTGCTGCGCAGCGTGCTCGGCATCCGTGGTCGCGTTGAGCGCGAGATTCCGCGTCGCGTTCGCTACACACCGCCGTCGTTCATTCAGACGGATAGCGAGGTGATCCTCGATCTGATGGAAAAGTTGAGCGCGCATGAGTTCGTGGTCAACTACGCCAATGGATCACCCGAGGCGCCGTCGTTCCTGGATGAACCGATCGAGTTGGGTCACGGCACCTACAAGGTCGGGATCGGTGGCCTGCACAGCACGCATGACAAGTCCGTGTTCAAGGAGGCGACGCAGTTCCGATCAATCAGCGACTTCGACGTAGCGTCTTATTACCCAAACATCATGATGAATGCGGGTATCCTGCCGACGTTTGGCGGGGACGCCGACCTTGGCAAGAAGTTCATCGACACCTACCGCGACATTTACGAACGGCGTGTCGCTGCGAAGCGAAGCGGGGACAAGTCTGCGGCCAACACATTGAAGATTGTCCTGAACGGAACGTTCGGCAAGTTGGGCTCACCGTACAGTGCCTTTTACGACCCCGCGCTGATGCTCGGCGTTACGATCACGGGCCAGTTGAACTTGATGTGCCTGATCCATGAACTGGAGAAGTTGCCGGGCGTGCTTGTCCTGTCGGCCAACACGGACGGCGTCATGGTTTCGTATGGCAACGGTCAGCGTGACAACGTGCTGAAGGCGATCGCGGACAACGCCACGCGCACCGGCTTTGAGTACGAAGAGACGCCCTACGCAAAGGTCGCGGCGAAGGATTTGAACAACTACATCGCCATCACAGCCGAGAAGGACGCGGCAATCATCAAGCCTGGCGACGTTATCGAGTTGAGCAAGTCGAAGGGCGGTAAGGCGAAGCGCAAGGGGCTGTATGCGTCCAGCCGCAAGGAAGAGAACCCGCTCTTCCTGATGAAGAACCCGACGATGGAAGTGTGCAGCCGTATGGCGATCGACTATCTCATCGACGGCACGCATCCTCGCGAGGCGATCACGAAGTACACGGAAATGCGCGACTTCGTGGCTGTGCGCAGTGTGAAGGGTGGGGGAATTCAGCCCGATGCAGCCGTTCCGGTCGATGACTGGGTCCTGGTCGTTGACAACGGCAGCGCCAAGAACCTGTGGATGAGGCAGAAGCACATCGACGAAGGGTTCACACCTGACGACAAGTGCGTGGCGATGCGCAAGTCCAAGCCGCATCCTGTCGAAGAGTACATCGGCGGCGAACCGTTTGGCCGACTGGCGCGATGGTACATGACGACGGACAAGTTGCCGCCGATCGTCTACGCCAGCAACCGAAACAAGGTTCCGAAGACGGAAGGCGCGAAGATTTGTATGACGCTGCCTGACGAACTGCCGACCGACCTTGATCGTGAGTGGTACATCAACGAGACGCTGGAGATTCTGGCAACGCTCGGCGTTCAAGTCACGGAAGAAGTCGCCACAACCGAATAGTGTGGTAAGTTAACACCTAGGCGCCCTTACGGGCGCCTCACCATTGAGAAGAACAAGAATGCAAACCAGAAAATGGTCCATGATCGAGGCGCTGAGCAATGTCGGTGTCGGGTTTGTTGTCTCGTTGGTCAGCCAACTCGCGATCTTCCACCTGTACGGGATCGAGTTGGCGCTGCTGGACAATATCGCAATCACGCTATGGTTCACGTTGATTTCTATAGTCCGCAGCTATGCCCTGCGTCGTGCCTTCAACAAGTTTAGGGTGGCGTGATGGCAAGGAAGTTCTCTCCTGAGTGGTGGGCCGAGCAGCGGCCGGAAGTGGTTGGCAAGGCGACCGAGAAGTTGATCGAGGACGTGTTCGATGAGCTAAACAAGTCGATGTTCTTTGCCTGGCATCGTCTACCAGATTCGAAGGCAGCACGTGGCGTTCTCGCGGCACAGCCGGCCGATCACGTTTTCTTCCACATGGGTGTCGGCGGCTTCATCGAGATTAAGGCTCTGAAGCATGCGTTCCGACTACCTCGTGATCGTGTTTCGCAACTGGCTGTACTGCACAAGTTCGATCATGCCGGTTCGCGCAACTTCGTCATTGTCCACCACTACATGACGGGCGTGTGGCGCGTGCTGCCGACGACCAGCCTTGAGGTCGGAGTCCCGAGTTGGGACCTTCGCCCGTTCCCGGAATATCGATCCGCCAACGAGGCGGTCGCGGCGGTGCTTTCGAGCCTTAACTAGGATGACGACATGAGCAATTTCAAACCGCTGCTCGCAGCAACCGCAGACCTGGACAAGGTCCAGTTCCCGTGCCTGATTTCGAGAAAACTCGACGGCATCCGTGTGGTCGGGATGAATGGCAAGGCGATGACTCGCACGATGAAGGAGTTGCCAAATAGATTCGTGCAGTGGGTCTTTGCCACGGGCGCGTTCGATGGGCTCGACGGGGAGATCATCGTGGGTCCGGCCAATGCGCCTGACGTATATCGCGTCACCAACAGCGCGGTAATGAGCCGTGACGGCGAGCCGGACTTCCGCTTCCACGTTTTCGACTCCTGGCCACAGCCTTTCCTCGGGTTCGAGGCCCGCCTTGAGACCCTCGTCGAAAGCACGCACCCGCGCATCGTCCCGGTCAAGCAGATCAAGGTGCACGACATGGCGGGCCTGCTCGATATGGAAGAACAGTGGTTGAGTGAAGGCTACGAAGGTGTGATGGGTCGGTCACTCGACGGGATTTACAAGCACGGCCGATCCACGATGAAGGAGGGCATCCTTTGGAAGCTGAAGCGCTTTGCCGACCACGAGTATGAGGTCGTCGGCTTTGAAGAGTTGCTGCACAACAATAACGAGGCCACGATCAATGAGCTTGGCCGTACTGAAAGAAGTTCGCATATGGAAAACAAGTTCGGCGGAGGCGTTCTCGGCGCACTTGTAGTCCTACACCCGGAAGCGGGGGAGTTTAGATGCGGTACTGGGTTCAGCGCCTTGGACCGAGCCGAGATTTGGGCCAATCGCGACAGCTATCTTGGCCGCATGGCCAAGATCAAGCACTTCGAGATCGGTGTTAAGGACAAGCCTCGGTTCCCTGTCTGGTTAGGTTTTCGTGCTTTGGAGGACATGTAATGGGTCCTGTCACTATCATTGCTATGCTGGAAATTTTGTTAATTGTGGCATTAGTTGTTGCCTGTCTTGTTTTCGCCGGCATGGGCGCCCACATCTGGTTTCTCTTTTTCAAGGACTTCTCTGAGTGGAGAAAGGGCAAGTGAAAGTCAAACTGACTACTGACTGGCACCTTGCCAGCAAGCGAGTGGCGGGCGCGACGCCTGCTTCCAATCAAGCCCTGCAACAGTATCTGGTCGATAGCCTAGATTCTGCGCTGGACCCGGCCTACCCCCACCTGATTTGCGGCGACCTGCTCAACGACTTCACGGTGGACGCCGGCAACCTGATCGCAGCCTACGGGGTTCTGGCAAAGTTCCTCTCCACGGGCCAGGAAATGGCTGTGCTTCGGGGCAACCACGACCACCATCCGCGCGGCTTGCAGGTCAGTTCCTTCGACCTGCTGATGTCGATCCTGGAGGCGCAGTTCCCGCGCAATCTGACTGTCGTGCGCGAGGTACGGCACTGGGCACACTTCATCCTTGTGCCGCATCTGCCCAATAACGAGATTCTGAAGATCGAAGTCGAGAAGTTGGCCGATGTGCGCGACAAGGTCGTCGTCTTCCATGCCAACTACGACAACTTCCATGCCGCCGACACGGCTCATTCCCTCAACGTTACACCCGAAATGGCTGCGATGCTGATCGGCAACGGCAACGTGCTGGTGTTCGGCCATGAGCACGATCATCGCACGCTGTTCGGCGGCAACCTGCTCGTGCTCGGCAACGGCGCCCCGGCCTCAGTCTCGGACTGCCTCGGGTCCGGCTGCAAGTTCTCGGCCCTGTTCGATGGTCTGAACTACGAACTGGAGAAGATGGTTGTCATCGACGACGTGTTCGCTCGCGTCGATTGGCGCAACGTGGCCGACGCCCCGGACAAGAAGTTCATCCGGGTCGAGGGCGAGGCCACGGCAGCGGAGGCGGCCGAGGTCGTGAGCGCGGCCTCGGCCCTGCGCCAGCGATCCAATGCGTTCGCCATTTCCAACGCGGTCAAGGTCGACGGCGTGGCCGAGTTCGAGGCGCTGACCGAGATGTCGCTCGATCAAATCACTGCGTTCTCGGTGCTTGACGCCTTATTGGCTGAACTCGAACCGCGAGAGCAGGACGTTGTCAAGGAGTTGCTGAAATGATCAAGTCGCTGACGCTGACCTGCTTCGGCAAGCACGAGCAGGCTATCTTTAATTTTTCAGAAGGTACAACGGTCTGGAGGGGTGCCAACGAGAGCGGCAAGTCGACGGCGCTATCCGGGCTGGCCTACGCGCTGTTCGGTAGCCGTACGTTACCCTCCACCCTTGAGGATATGGTGACGTGGGGCCGCAATGTGCGCGAACTCAAGGTCGTCGTCGAGTACGGGGACTTCACGATCACGAGGTCGAAGGCCGGCGCTGAAGTCACGAGCATGGGGCAGGTTCTCGTGACAGGTCAGGTCGAGGTCACGAAGTTCTGCGAGAACCTGCTCGGGTGCGATGCCAGCACCGCGACAAACATGATGTTCGCCGGGCAGACAGGGCTGCGCGGCGTGCTGGAGTCGGGGCCAAAAGCCACGGCAACTTTGCTTGAGCAGGTGTCTGGATTTGACCTGTTCGACCGGGTGCTCGATGCTGCACAGAGCCAGATGTCGCTGGGCTCGGCGGCGATCCAGGAAGACCGACTGCGCAACCTCCTGTCTCAGTTGGAAGCGCTGCCCCGAGTCGAGGCGCCGGACGAGGTTTCGTACCAAGCTGCGGTCGGATCGATGAACAGCCGCTCGACCGAGATCGCAGACGAACTCAAGGCGCTTCAGCCGAACCTCGACGAGGTCGATGCGGCGATCGCGGCTGAGGTTCATGTCCGCACCCAGCGCGATCAGGCGGTCTCTGAAATCAACCGCGTTCAGAAGCAGATCAAGGACAACGACGCGGAAACCGCCCGCATCCCGCGCGACGGCAAAGTCAGTGACACGTCTGCACTTGAGAACCAGATCGCTTCTGCTGCCGAGCACGCGACAACGTTGGCGGCCTATCAGAAGTTTCAGGCTGTGCCAGAGGTTGAGCGGTGGGCTCGTGCGGAGTTTGATACACACCTGGCAGACATTGACGCTGCGCTCAAAGCAGAGCAAGGCCGTAAGGTGGATCTGAGTCAAGCCACCAAAGTGGCTGAGGCCAAGCTGATTTCTAGCAGCACGTGCGGGTTCTGTGGGCAGGACGTGAGCGCGTTTCCCGAAGTGGCCCGGAAGAACGCCGAACTGCAGGCTGAGATTCAGGCAAGTGCAAACGCACTGACGGAAGCGGATCGGACGATCAAGCACCTTGAGTCCTGCCGCCACGATCTTCTGTCTATTCAAGTGCGGGCACCCCGTGTTCTGGCTGCAGTCAAGGGCATTGAAGCCTATCTTGACCGTGACGACAACCTTGTCCCGCCGAAATTCTCGTGGCGCGGCGAGGTACCGTCTGCGGAGCAGGTTGACGTTGCCGCACTGCAGAAGGAACTGGCTACGCTGAAGGAGGCGAACCGTGCCACAATAGCGAACACTGCCAAGTTGGAGTTGTTGATCGAGCAGGGCGCGAAGTTGCAGGCTCGGCTGCGAGAAGTGACCGAGCGCCGTGACAAGATCCGCGTCATGGGCGACGACGATTTTCAGTACCTGATGAATAAGTCGACGGTGCTGCGGGCAACGATCGAGTCGCTGGGCAAGGAGCGGGAGAAGGTCGCGGCCGAGGCGCTGGCGCTGGAGCAGGCGTACACCAAGGCACTGGATCAGTGGCGGCAGAGCGAGAAGGCGAGGGTCGACATCCAGGCCCGTATCGAAGAGACGAAAGCCGAGATCGAGACGTTACAGTTCAACAACCTGCTGGTGCGCAAGATCCGCGCCGCGCGCCCTGTCGTCGGCAACAAACTGTGGTCGATGGTGCTGGCCAGCGTGTCCGCGATCTTCTCCCAGATGCGGGGCGAGGACTCGATCGTGCAGAAGGGCGAGGCCGGGTTCCTGATCAATGGCAAGGCGGCAACATCGTACAGCGGCTCGACCCTTGATCTACTGGGCTTGGCGCTGCGCTGTGCTCTGATCAAGACGTTCGTGCCGAACTGCAGTTTCCTCGTGCTCGATGAGCCGAGCAGCGCGTGCGATCAGGCCAGGACGAACGCCATGCTTGGCTACATTGCCGCGAGCGGATTCAAGCAAGTGCTGCTGGTGACGCACAACGAGGCGAGCGAGAGTTTCGCAGACAACCTGATTGAGTTGTAACAACACGGAGAAGAAGAATGAACGGTGCTGTTCTGATTGGCCTCGTCCCTGGCGAGGAAGGTTACAAAATCGGCATGTCGATCAATGGGCAGAAGATGACGACCATCGGGCTCGACCAAGCCCTGTCTGTAGCGGAAACGCTGACGACCTTGCTGGACGGGCTGGGCTTCTTCGGTGAGGAAGAGGGTGAAGATGAAGGTGACGCAGGGAGAGTGCATTGATTAAGCCTCATCCCACGGAAGACAAGTGGGATCACAGATTCCTAGATCTGGCGGAACATATCGCGCTGTGGTCAAAGGACGATAGCACGAAAGTTGCTTCCGTTATTTCCGACTCTACGCACCGCATCATCAGCCTCGGATACAACGGATTCCCGAGAGGCGTCGACGACTCGATACTGAGTCGTGAGCAGAAACTCATGCGGACAATTCACGCCGAGGCTAATGCGCTACATTTCGCAGGCCACAACGTATCCGGGTGCAGCCTCTACGTCACGCACCCGCCCTGCAGCCACTGTGCTGCGCACATCATTCAGCGGGGTATTGCTCGCGTGGTGTTCAACCGACCTGACGAGCAGTTCTTGAGCCGATGGTATGCGTCATACCAAGAGTCACTTGCTATGTTTAGTGAGGCCGGAACGATTGTTCTTGAGAGATTAAAATGAAGAAAGAAGCTATCTCGTGCGAATACATCATGCATATGGGCGACGACCTGAACGTAGTCAACAACGCCCGCGTGTCTTTTGACAAGGAAAGCGACGCTCTGACTGAGAGTGATGCGGGTCTTATCCGCTTCCTAGCCACGGGCTTTCGCAAGTCCGAGTGGAATAGGATGATCCGTGGCGTTCGGACGATGAGCGACCTAGAAGTCCATCGCCTGTTCCTGATGTTGCGCCGACACGCCACGCATTGGGCACCAATGGCCCACCCGCATGTGCAGATGCGGATCACTGCGCCGCTGTTCCTGGCTCGCCAGTACGTGAAGCACCAGGTCGGCCTGACGTGGAGCGAGGTGTCACGCCGCTACGTGGATGATGCGCCCAGCTTCTGGTTCCCGGATGGGTGGCGTGCTCGCCCTGAGGGCGGGATCAAGCAGGGGTCAAGTGACGCCCTCGTGACCTCGCTGAAGGCTAAAGACGGCAACGGGGAGTTCTACGTTGACCCGGCCAACGTCTCTGAGGAGCTTGCCGCGATCAACCTAGAGGTCTACATCGAGATGGTCAGGGCGGGCATCGCCCCCGAGCTTGCTCGCATCAACCTGCCGCAGAACATGATGGTCACGTGGCGCTGGACGGGCAGCCTCGCTGCGTTTGCTCGCGTTTGCCAACAGAGGCTCGATGAGCACGCGCAAAAGGAAGCGCAAATTCTTGGCAAACAGATCAGCGAAATTCTTCAGCCTCTGTTTCCGGTCAGTTGGGATGCGATGGTCGGGGAGTGCTTGGGTCACTTGGAGATAAAGTAATGGTTGCCCCACCGCTTCCAGGCAGGATGCCTCCACCGCCCGACAAGCAATAACTAGTCACCGCCCGCCTGTGGGGCCACTCGGCCCAGGCTATCGTCAGGTCAGCATGACGAGCATACTGAATAAAGGATGCTGCGGGAAAAACGCAGGCGGGCACCTCAACTAGGAGAAGCAAGATGACTTGCCACTACTGCGGGGAATACGACACGCGCTCGATAGACGACGAGCGCGTGTGCATTTACTGCTTCGAACATCTGCAGAATGTTCAGAATGTTCAGAAAGACGACAGGAAAGGATTCATCGACGCTAGGCTTCAGAAACTCTACGACCTGCTTGTCGTGGCGCAGTCGCCTTCACCCTACATCAAGGGTTGGGTGGAAAGCGTTGTGCGCCGGCTGGCCTTTCTTCGACACGCAGCATCTGTTGCAGTGACTGTTGAGAAGGTCGAGGTTGTCGCACCTGCTGCACCTGCCAAGAAGTCCGCCCCGCTAAAACTAAAGATCAAGAAGTTTCGATGATGGAGACGATGAACCTTGAAGAGGCGGCGGCGTTCCTGAAGCTGCACCCGACCACGCTTTCCGAGATGGCGCGGCGCAAGGAAGTTCCATGTGCCAAGCCCGGAAAGCGTTACGTTTTCATCAAGGAAGACCTGGTCGGCTGGATCAGGTCTTCGTACAAACAGGAGTCAGTGCAATGCCCATCTTCCTCCGAGGCGGTGTCTATTGGATCGATATTCGTCACGGCAAAAAGCGTGTCCGCAAAACTACAGGGACTTCGGTCGAAGCCGACGCGCAGCGGCTACACGATGAACTGAAGGCTGCGCTCTGGAAGAGTGAAAAACTCGGGGCGCCGCTACCCTACACGTTCGCCCAGGCCGTCGACAAGTGGGTCGATGAGCACAGCAGCAAGCGATCGATTGCGACGGACGCCTTCCGCCTCACCTGGCTGATTGACCATATCGGCGATACCAAACTCGTCGACATCGACGAGCGCGTCGTCGAGGGGCTGATCACGGCGAAGAAAAAGGAGAAGCGGCGGGGTGGGGCGGTCAGCAATGCTACCGTCAATCGCCATCTTTCAGCCCTGTCCGTGGTGCTCAAGGCGGCGGTCAAGTGGAAGTGGCTGGAGCGCGTGCCCCCGATCCGGCGCCTCGGTGAGTCGCTACCCACGCCCCGGTTCTACAGCCGCGAGCAGGTCGTGGCGCTAGTCAGCCACCTGCCGATGCTTCACGCCAGCATCTTTTCCTTCGCCCTGGCTACCGGGCAACGCGCAGCAAACGTCCTGTCCCTGAAGTGGGAGCAGGTCGACATCGAGAACGCCTGCTTCTGGATCATGGGCGAAGACTTCAAGAACAAGGCAGCCCACAATGTGCCGCTGAACGCGGACGCGCTCGCTGTCCTGCACCTGATGGCGGGCGAGAACGATACCTACGTCTTCGCCGGGCGGGGCGGCAGGCCGCTCAAGCGCATCAGCGGCGAGGCGTGGTACGGGGCGATGGGCAAGGCCGGCATCCCGCATGGGCAACGCAAAGGTTTCACCTTCCACCACACTCGCCACACATGGGCGAGTTTTCACACTATGAACGGCACGCCGAAGGAGGCGTTGCTGGCGCTGGGCGGATGGAAGACTGCGGCGATGGTCGAGCGCTACGCCCACCTTGCCCCAGGGTTTGCAGCCCAGTACGCGAACAACACCAAGATCAACCGTTAAACTTGGTAGACACAAAATGGCCACACCCCTCGGCGTGGCCATTGATTTATAAGGGCTTTCAGCCTTATCGCACTGGATTTAGGTTCCAGCGCCGCAAGGCGTGAGAGTTCGAGTCTCTTTCCCCGCACCACTTTAGAATCAACAACTTAGCTCGATTACGTAGTCTGTAAGCAGAGCCAGAAAGTTGTCAGACTGAGACCAAATATGGCCGTGTTGGGCACAGTTTGGTCACAGTCGGACACAGTTTGGGCACTCGCCTCAGACCCGCAACACGGACACGCTGTGCTTCTGCAGGCTCAACAGGCTGCTTCTCGACGACTCCAACTCGATCGTCAGTTGCGTATCCCCCGGAGGGACGAGTTGCTCAGGCGGCGTGAATGCTGTGGTATGCAGGGCCGTGCCCTTGATGATGTAAAGGTCCTGAATGTAGCCTGCGTACTCATTTGTTGTAGTGTTGTTGGCGCCAACATACACGATGTTCTGAACGGCGTTGTATGCCGCAAGGCTCCCGCTCGCAGCAAGTGCGCCATTCAAGAACAGGTACCAGTTAGAGCCGCTGCGGTTTACCTCAAGGTGGTGCCAAGCGTCCTGAGTGACTGCCCCAGCAGTTGCGGCAACCACAGTCGTGTATCCGGCCGAATACGTAGCTAGGTAGGGGGCACACTCATTGGCGACACCCGCGTTAGCATAAAGCCAAAGGCCGCCGTTAGTGTTGTCGTTTCCGAACTGGACCAACCTTTGGTACGTTTGCGCATCGCCCGACTTCTTGTTGAACCACATCCCGATCGTGAAGTCGCCCGTGCCGAGGTTGAAGTCGGCGTGAGACGCGGCACTCAACCTATCGCCGGACCCATCGAAATACCCGCTCGAACCGTAGTATTTGCTCGTACTTGTTACTGTTACCGCACCACTTCGAGTAATGGTTTTCGGCACAGTGGAGTAATCAGTGAACGCAGTGCCGTTATTTGCCCCGAACATGGGCAGCAGCAGGGCGATTGTGCCCGACAGCGAGGTGCTGGCCTGCGTGTACGTGTACGTCGTCCCGGACAAGCCCGAGAGCGATCTGCGTAACACACCTCCGTCCCCGTAGACTCGCAGATTGTATGTTGTTCCTGCCTCCGGGCCGATGTTCCCCGCAGTGG
>Ga0228700_1000230_pt1 | contig 54023 bp, 56 predicted proteins | sample McNCre317_Aug_MG_FD_178019 | JGI IMG/M metagenome (GOLD analysis project Ga0228700, IMG submission 178019) | Freshwater microbial communities from McNutts Creek, Athens, Georgia, United States - 3-17_Aug_MG | ecosystem: Environmental > Aquatic > Freshwater > Creek | place: USA: Georgia...
CACCACCCATGGCCAGCACAGCGTGGTCTCCGAAGGTTTCAATCAAGTTGGTCAGATTCACAAAATTCCCCAATGGTCAGTGGCGGTCAAAGCCTTCAATTGTCTCTTTTTTTGAAACGATCAAACAGCACCATACCTCCCAGCATGGCCAGCACAAACACCAAGGCCTTGTCGTTGCCCGCAGCCATAGCCACCAGTGCCGGACCTGGGCAAAAGCCAGCCAAGCCCCAACCTATGCCAAACATCAAACTGCCCAGCACCAACGGGCGGTCAATGTGAGCGGTTTCTGGCCAATGAAAAGGGGTGCCCGAGAAGCTGATGACTTTTTTCTTGGCCAAACCAAAGCCCAGCAAACCCACCATCACACCGCCGCCCATCACAAAAGCCAGTGAGGGGTCCCATGCGCCGGCTAAGTCTAAAAATCCTTGTACTTTGCCAGGATCGGTCATCCCCGATATCAACAAACCAAGACCAAAGGTGAGACCCAACATAAATTCAATCACGCGTTGCATCAATGGCTCCTCACAACAAATGGCGAATCACAAACACGGTAATGAAGCCTGTGCCCATGAAGGATAAAGTCGCCACCAAGGAGCGCACTGACAAACGGCTCAGGCCACAAATACCATGACCACTGGTACAACCTGCACCCCAGCGTGTACCAAAACCTACTAGCAAACCTGCTGCAACGACTGTGATCCAGTTGGCATCAATGCGCGGGGGGGACAGTAGATTTGCAGGAAGGATGAATTTAGCTACTAAAGGTGCAGCAAAAATTCCTAGCAAAAATGAAAAACGCCATGGAGAGTCAGATGACTTCGGTGTCAGAAGACCTTCCAAAATCCCAGTGATGCCCAGGATGCGTCCGCTGTTTAAAAACAAAATGCTCGCTGCGATGCCGAGCAAAATTCCGCCCAACAGGGCAGGCCAAGGGGTGAAGTTGAGCCAATCGATTTGCATGCAATGTATATCTAAAGTTACCTATATTATTGTGCTCTTATGAAGAAGAGCTTTTCTATGCCTGTTGCAGTGAATCCAATCGTCCACGGTATTTTTGATCCAGCCACTTGGACCGTGACCTATGTGGTCTATGAGAAAGAGGGGGGGGGCTGTGCCATCATTGATTCGGTGCTCGACTACGACCCCAAATCAGGACGAACCAGTACCGAGTCGGCTGATAAGGTGATTGCATTTGTTCAAGAGAGAAAACTCACTGTCCAATGGATTTTAGAAACCCATGCACATGCAGACCACTTCACTGCTGCGTCTTATTTGAAAGCGCATTTGGGTGGACAAACAGCAATTGGCAACCGTATCACTGTCGTCCAACGTGTGTTTAAAGGCATCTTCAATTTAGAAAAAAGCTTCAAGGCAGATGGCTCGCAGTTTGACCATCTGTTGCAAATGGATGAAACATTTTCCATCGGTAACTTAAGCGCCAAAGCCATGTATGTACCTGGACACACGCCTGCATGTGTGGCCTACCAAGTGGGCGATGCTGTATTTGTGGGCGACACCTTGTTCATGCCCGATGTGGGCTCAGCGCGTTGTGACTTCCCTGGTGGCGACGCCAAAGCACTCTATGCCTCAGCTCGCAAAATTTTGAGTTTGCCCAATAGCACCCGCTTGTTCATGTGTCACGACTACCCACCTGACGATCGTGCCGTGAAATTTGAAACTACGGTGGCCGAACAACGTGCACACAACATCCATTTGCATGACGATGTGGACGAAGCCGAGTTTGTGCGCATGCGCACTGAACGCGATGCTACTTTGACCATGCCTTTGTTGGTCTTACCTGCTGTACAAATTAATATCCGTGCGGGAGCATTTCCGCCCAAGGACGACAACGGCGTGTCGTATCTCAAAATTCCTTTAAACGTGCTTTGATACTTGTTTAGATATTTAGGTAATTAACAACCAATAACTCTGTCGTTCCCTTTTCGCGCTGCTGCGCTAAGAATCCATCCATCGCACATTGAGATGGATTCAAAAGGGAATTGACATGATTGAACGCAAAGATTTTTTCAAAACACTCGCAGCCAGTGCTTTCTTGGCCGTGACAAGTCTCGCCGCAGCGCAATCTGCGCTTGTGACACTGCTCAACGTGTCGTATGACCCGACCCGTGAGTTGTATGTCGAGTTCAACCAAGCCTTCGCCAAGCATTGGAAAACCAAGACTGGTCAAGACGTGACCATCAAGCAATCGCACGGTGGTTCAGGTAAACAAGCCCGCGCCATCATCGACGGCTTGGATGCCGATGTGGCCACCTTGGCTTTGGGCGGTGACACCGATGCCCTGCACGAGCATGGCGCCCTCATTCCCAAAGACTGGCAAAAGCGTTTGCCCCACAACAGCTCACCCTACACCTCCACCATCATCTTGGTGGTGCGTGAAGGCAACCCCAAAGGCATCAAAGATTGGGACGATTTGATCAAGCCGGGTATCAGTGTCATCACACCCAACCCCAAAACATCGGGCGGCGCTCGCTGGAACTACTTGGCCGCTTGGGAATTTGCCAAGCGCAAATATGGCGGTGATGCGAAAGCCAAAGACTTTGTGAAAAAACTCTATGAGAACGTGCCCGTGCTCGACACCGGCGCACGGGGCTCCACCATCACCTTTGCACAACGCAACCAAGGTGATGTGTTGATCGCGTGGGAAAACGAGGCCTACTTGCTCGACAAAGAATTCGGTGCCAAGTTCGATGTGGTCGTTCCTTCCATCTCCATCCTCGCTGAACCTGCGGTGACTGTGGTGGATAAAACCGTGGACAAGAAGGGCACACATGCCGTGTCACAAGCGTATTTGGAATACCTCTACAGCGACGAAGGCCAAGACATTGCGGGCAAAAACTTCTACCGCCCCACATCGCCTAAGGCTCAAGTTAAGTACGCCAAACAATTTCCGAAGCTGAACTTGGTCACCATCGACAAATCGTTTGGCGGTTGGAGCAAAGCCACCAAAGACCACTTTGCCGATGGCGCGAGCTTTGACCAAATCTATTTGAAAAAGTGATCACACGCGGGTGAGGTGCGACAATTGAGCCACGCCAAACGCTGAGCCCTCTGTTGAACGAGGGCTTGGCCTCTTCCAACTTGTCATTCATGTCCGATACATCCCCTCGTTTGCTGGTGGCCTGCTTTTGTGCCGCGTGGTGCCGCACCTGTGATGACTATGCACAGGTGATGGAGGCCCTCAAGGTGCAGTACGCGCCACTGGTGCAATTCGCATGGGTGGACATCGAAGACCAGTCGGACGTGTTGGACAACATCGATGTCGAGAACTTTCCCACATTGCTGATCTCAGACGCGCAACAGGTGTACTTCTGGGGCACGGTGCTGCCGCATGCCGCTACGGCTTCGCAGTTGATAGACCGTGTGTTGTCTGGTGACATTCGGACGTTGGAGGCGCCTGATATCCTTCAACTCGATCAACGTTTGCGATCCTCTCTTTCTTCATAGGAACTTCTCATGTCATTCAATGCTCTCCATGACGCCGCGCTCAACCAACTGTTTCGCGAAGCACGCACTGTTCACGCGTTCAAAGACACGCCTGTGTCTGACGCCGTGATTCATCAGCTGTACGACTTGCTCAAGTGGGGCCCCACGGCTTTCAACGCACAGCCTGCACGCTATGTGTTTTTGAAAACCGCTGAAGCCAAAGCCAAGCTCATCCCCGCTTTGATGCCCGGCAACGTGCCACAAGTGCAAAGCGCTGCGGTGACCGTGATCGTCGCCCAAGACACGCAGTTCCACGAGCACCTGCCCACCCAATTCCCCGGCTACGACGCCAAGCCTTTGTTTGACGCGAACCCAGCGATGACCGAAGCCACGGCGGCGCGCAACAGCAGCATGCAAGGGGCTTACCTGATCTTGGCGGCACGCGCCTTAGGCTTGGATGTGGGGGCCATGTCGGGCTTCAACCCACAAGCGGTGAACGAGGCCTTCTTTGCCGATGGCCGCTTCAAAGCCAACTTCCTCATCAACCTTGGCGTGGCCGATCCTGTGGGCATTCACCCACGTGGCCCACGTTTGGCCTTCGACGAGGCGGCTCAAATCCTGTAAAGGCATCGCGCCTTGACCCGTGAAAGCCCGCATGTTTGCGGGCTTTTTTCTTTATATGGTTGCGTTATTAACTAACAAATAAACAGTTGTTTGAATTTGTTTCGTTGCTACCGACAATTCCTTCACATTCTTTGGAGCTTCAAACGGTATGAAAAAATTTCTACACACCACCTTGGCTGCTGCGCTGTTGGCCCTCAGCTCTTTGGCTTCTGCGCAAACGTTGCTCAACGTGTCGTATGACGTGGCCCGCGAGTTTTACAAAGACTACAACGCGGCTTTTATCGCTCATTACAAAAAGACCACCGGCAAAGACATCAAGATTGACCAAGCCCATGGCGGCTCTAGCGCCCAAGCACGCGCCGTGAACGACGGCTTAGAAGCCGATGTGGTCACCATGAACACCACCACCGACATTGAGTTCTTGGCCAGCACCGGCGTGGTCGCCAAAGATTGGGCGAAAAAGTTCCCCAACAACGCATCGCCCACCACCTCGACCATGTTGTTCCTCACCCGCAATGGCAACCCCAAGGGCATCAAAGATTGGGACGACCTGATCAAGCCGGGCGTGCAAGTCATCATCGTCAACCCCAAAACCGGTGGCAATGGCCGCATGGCGTATTTGGCCGCTTGGGCCTACGCGCGCAAAAAAGGCATGAACGATGCAGGTGCGGCTGAGTTTGTGGGCAAGCTGTTCAAGAACGTGCCCGTGCTTGCCAAAGGTGGCCGCGATGCGACCACCATCTTTTTGCAACGCAACATCGGTGATGTGTTGATGACGTTTGAATCAGAAGTGGTGTCGGTGGACCGCGAGTTCGGCGAAGGCAAGGTGGATGCCGTGCATCCCTCGGTCAGCATCATTGCGGAGAACCCCGTGGCGGTGGTCGAGCGCACCGTGGCCAAAAAAGGCACGGGCGAATTGGCCAAGGCGTATTTGAACTACCTGTACTCTGACGAAGCCCAAGAGATTGCCGCCAAGCACGCTTTGCGTCCACGTTCACCCGCGTTGCTGAAGAAATACGCAGCGACGTTCAAGCCCCTTCAGCTGGTGCCTGTGAGCGAGTATTTCGGCTCACTCAGCGAAGCGCAAAAAGTCCACTTCAACGACGGTGGCCAGTTCGACAAGATTTACACAGTGAAGTAATTGTTCATGGCCTTGTTTTCTTCGGCGCGCAGCCACAAGGCGGCGCGTGTGCTTCCTGGTTTCAACATCACCCTAGGGTTCACGCTCACGTACCTGAGCTTGATCGTGTTGATACCCCTCTCGGCTTTGGTGTTCAAAACCTTTACGCTCACGTGGCCCCAGTTTTGGGAGGCCGTGACAGGCCCGCGCGTGATGGCGTCGTACAAACTCACGTTTGGTGCATCGCTGATGGCGGCCTTGGTGAACGTGGTGTTTGGGTTGCTCGTGGCTTGGGTGCTGGTGCGCTACAACTTCTTTGGCAAGAAGGTGGTGGATGCGTTGGTCGATTTGCCATTTGCTTTGCCCACTGCCGTGGCCGGTATTTCCCTCACCGCCTTGTTGGCGGGCAACGGATGGGTGGGGCAGTACTTGGAGCCTCTGGGCATTCAGTTGGCCTTCAACCCCAATGGCGTGGTGATTGCACTCATCTTCATTGGCTTGCCTTTTGTGGTGCGCACCGTGCAGCCGGTGTTGGAAGACGCAGAGAAAGAACTCGAAGAGGCGGCCACCTGCTTGGGCGCGACACGTTGGCAAACCTTTACTCGTGTGATTTTTCCGAGCATCGCGCCGGCCTTGCTCACTGGCTTTGCCATGGCGTTTGCGCGTGCGATTGGCGAATATGGCTCGGTCATCTTCATCGCGGGCAACATGCCCATGGTGTCTGAAATCACACCGCTCATCATCATCGGTAAGTTGGAGCAATACGACTACGCGGGTGCCACCGCTGTGGCAGTGGTGATGTTGGTCATTTCGTTCATCTTGTTGTTGGTCATCAATGCCCTGCAAGCTTGGCAACGTCGCCACACAGGAGCTCCAGCATGAGTACCGCCATCAATCCATCCCTGCGCAGAGCGCAAGCCGGAACGACGGAACCCGCATGGGTGCGCTACAGCCTGATTGGCGTGGCACTCACCTTCATGTTTTTCTTCTTGGTCTTGCCTTTGGCCGCGGTGTTCACCGAGGCCTTGCGCAAAGGCTTTGAGGCATATTGGGTGGCTTTGCAAGAGCCCGATGCGTGGTCGGCCATTCGCTTGACCTTCATCACCGCGCTCATTGCCGTGCCGCTGAACTTGGTGTTCGGCATTGCGGCGGCGTGGGCCATTGCCAAGTATGAATTCACAGGCAAAGCCTTTTTGACCACCTTGGTCGACTTGCCGTTCTCGGTGTCACCCGTGGTGGCGGGTTTGATTTATGTGCTGATGTTTGGCGCCCAGGGCTGGTTTGGCCCATGGCTGCAAGCGCATGACATCAAGATTGTGTTTGCGGTGCCCGGCATTGTGTTGGCGACGGTGTTTGTCACATTCCCTTTCATTGCACGTGAGTTGATTCCGCTCATGCAAGCACAGGGCAATGACGAAGAACAAGCCGCCATTGTGTTGGGCGCCACCGGCTGGCAAACCTTTTGGTATGTCACCTTGCCCAACATCAAGTGGGGTTTGATTTACGGTGTCATCTTGTGTAACGCCCGTGCCATGGGTGAGTTTGGTGCGGTGTCGGTGGTGTCGGGCCACATCCGTGGGCAAACCAACACCATGCCTTTACATGTGGAAATTTTGTACAACGAATACCAATCCGTGGCGGCATTTGCCGTGGCCTCACTCTTGGCTTTGCTGGCCTTGGTGACGTTGGCGATCAAGTCGGTGGTGGAGTGGCGTCATGCGCGTGAGCTGAGGGCCACGGCTGATTTGCCACAAGAAATGCCAAGCGCATAAACGCTTAGCGCCCACACGCATCAATAGAACACGAGTACCGAATCATGAGCATCGAAATCAGAAATATCCACAAACAGTTTGGCGACTTCCAAGCGCTGGGCGATGTGAGCCTAGACATCCATTCGGGCGAATTGATCGCCTTGTTGGGCCCCTCGGGCTGCGGCAAAACTACCTTGTTGCGCATCATTGCGGGCTTGGAAACCGCAGACGCGGGCACCATTTTGTTCAGCGGGGAAGACACCACCCACGTGCATGTGCGTGAGCGCCAAGTGGGTTTTGTGTTCCAACACTACGCCTTGTTCCGCCACATGACCGTGTTTGAAAACGTGGCCTTTGGCTTGCGTGTGAAGCCGCGCAGCGAACGCCCCAGCGAAGAACAAATCAAAAAGAAGGTGCACGACTTGCTGAACCTGGTGCAACTCGATTGGTTGGCGGACCGTTACCCCTCGCAGCTCTCAGGTGGCCAACGTCAACGCATTGCCTTGGCACGCGCTTTGGCGGTGGAGCCCAAAGTGTTGTTGCTGGACGAGCCCTTTGGGGCCTTGGACGCCAAGGTGCGCAAAGAGCTGCGCCGCTGGTTGCGTCGCTTGCACGACGATTTGAATGTGACCACCATCTTTGTGACCCATGACCAAGAAGAAGCCCTCGAAGTGGCGGACCGCGTGGTGGTGATGAACAAAGGCCAAGTGGAACAAGTGGGCAGTCCCCAAGATGTGTGGGAGCACCCCGCCAGTCCCTTTGTGTATGGTTTCTTAGGCGATGTGAACTTGTTCCATGGCCGTGCCCATGAAGGCGAAATGCACATCGGTGTGGAAGACCAAACCGTGCGCGTGGCCAGCCCCGAGCACCATGCAGCACAAGATGCCAAAGCCTTTGCCTATGTGCGCCCGCACGATCTGGATGTGCGCCGCTACACGCATGGCGACGAAGGCATCGTGGCGCAGCTGACCCGCGCCATTGTGGTGGGGCCGATTGCGCGCTTGGAGTTGGTGGCGGCAGAAGGCGACAGCCCGTCGGATCAACAGATCATTGAAGCGCAAATCCCTGCCACGCAGTTTTACGAGCAGGGATTCACAGAAGGCGACACCTTGGTGCTCACGCCGCGCAAGGCCCGGGTGTTTGTGGCGTAAACCTTCGGTTTAGATGTATAGCTTGAACCAAGCAAGCGTTCGGCTCCAGCCGTCAGTCGCCGGTGCTGCGCGATAGCTTGTGCGGTAGTCGGCGTGAAAAGCGTGTGGCGCATCGGGGTACAGCACAAACTCGGAAGCCTTGGCTGCTTTGTTGCCTTTGACAATTGCTTGCGCTAAGGCTTCTTTCATGTTGTTGATCGAGGTAACGGGAATGCCCGTGTCCGCACTGCCGTACAAACCTAGTACAGGGGCTTTCAAAGCGATGGCTAAGTCAACCGGATGTTTTGGGTTGTTGGTGTTGGTTTGGCCTTCTAAGCGGCCGTACCAAGCCACACCTGCTTTGAGTTTTGGGTTGTGTGCGGCATAGAGCCACGTGATGCGACCGCCCCAGCAAAAGCCGGTGATGGCTGCGCGGTTGGTGTTGCCACCGTTTTTGTTGGCCCATTGCAAGGCGGCATCCAAGTCGGCCATCACTTGTGCGTCTGGCACTTTCGAAATGACTTCCGCTTGCAGCTTGGCAACTTCACCATACATGCTCGGATCACCTTGACGCACAAACAGTTCAGGGGCAATAGCCAAGTAGCCTGCTTTGGCAAAGCGACGGGTTACGTCGGCAATGTATTCATGCACACCAAAAATTTCGGAAATCACCAAGACCACAGGCAGGTTGGTTTTGCCTTTGGGGGCTGAGCGATAGGCGGGCATCTTGAAACCATTGACGTCAATCGTCACTTCGCCTTCGATCAAGCCTTCGCCTGAAGTTTGAATGGCAGTCTGTGCGATCAATGGCATAGCAGAAGCTGCGTAGCCCAAGCCCAGTGCCGTTTGCAAGGCAAGACGGCGTGTTGGCGCTGACTCTTCCTTGCTATTAAGCAATGCCTGTGTGTCTTGGATCCAATTGATATGCATGAAATGCCTTTTTAGAAATCGCCTTTGAGAACGGGGAAACCCAATGCCGCCCAATCTAACATGCCGCCGCGATAGTAATAAATTTTGCTCGCGGGGAAACCGTCACGCGTCATTGCCAGAATGGCGGTGGGGCTTTGTGGACAAACGGGACCATTGCAGAACGCAAAAACTTTCTTGGCATTGGCGCAGTCCCAGCCCTTAGCGGTTTTCTTGCAACCCACCTCGTCCATGCGTGAAGAAATTTCAGTGTAAACAATGTGATGAGAACCAGGAATAGTGCCTGCTGCGCGGTCTTCGGGTTCGCGCATGTCGACCAACATCGCGTCGCGGTCGTTCATGGCGTTGAGCATTTCAATTTCGGTCACAGGTGTCACGCCCGCCACGGGCACCAAGGGCTGCAACCAACCTTTATTTTTGGCGCAAGGTGTCATCACGCGCTTGATTTCGCGCTCTTCGCCTTTGGCATTCTTGACGACGAACTTGGTGTCGGTGCCGATGATACGCAAGTATTCGGGTTCAGCGGCAACGCTGTGCAAGCTGAGAGCGGCCAAGGCAAGGGCGACGAAGAGGTGTGCGAGTTTGAATTTCATGGGGATCTTTCTGAGACGTTAAAAAAGTGACGAGTACCAGTCGTATAGATTGGGTGGCTTACTTCGCACCACCCAAGACCCAAACTGCCAAGGCTTTGGCGTCGGCATCGCTGAGTTGGGTTTGTGGTGGCATGGGAATTGGGCCCCATTTGCCGCTGCCGCCGGCTTTGATGTGTTTGGTCACGATGGCCTCGGCGTCGGCTTGACCCGCGTATTTCTTGGCCACGTCTTGGTAGGCGGGGCCGACAATTTTTTTATCCACAGCGTGGCAAGACAAGCAGTTGTTCTTTTTAGCCAAATCGGCGTTGGCCCAAACGCCCGTAGAAGCGAGTGTGATGAGCGCGACAGCGACGCGTTGTTTCATAAGGGTTTCCTTTGAGATTAATTCGTTAATTGCTTATGAATTAATTCTAGGTCTCCTGTGAAGACTTAACTTCAAGGGATTTCCCTGTCGAGATAAGCGTTACCAAACGTGCAGCATGCGTTTGGGTTTGAGCATCGATTCCTTGCACATCTTGTCGTCGCCGCGTGCGTGCTGCATGTAGGCGATGTTGCGGAAATAGCTGATTTCTTTGATTTGTTCCACATTGACGATGGCATCTTTGCGCAGCTGGCCGTCCATCGCCACAGGGCACGCAATGATTTGCCACCATTTCCGGTCTTCGCCGTATTGGCTACGTAGGGCTTTGTCTACAGCAGCAATGTCTTCGGCGCAAGAACTCGCCCATGCAGGTGAACAGGCCGAGAGCCACGCAACGAAGATCAGGCGTGAAAGGTTCATGGCTTTATTTCAGTCGTGCATTGATTTGGCGCAACTGCGCTTCACCTAAATCACCGCTCGCCGCATACAAACGCAGTTGATCCATCAAGGTTTGTGTGCGTAGTTGCAGCATGGCCAGTTCCGCTTGTGCAGCGTCATGTTCAGCACCTAGCCATTCGTTGGTGGTGCGTGCACCGGTGCGATGTGCTTGTCGGGTAGCGTTCAAGCGTGCTTTGCTGGCTTGCTCAGATTTGCTCAGCGCTTGCAAACGTGCAGGTGCAGTGCTCAGGCTTTGCCATGCGTCACGCACTTGCTGCTCAATTTGCAGCTCGGCAACTTCTTGGTCGTAGCGCATTTTTTCTACTTGCTTCAAGGCTTCGCGTTCGCGCGATTCCACCATGCCGCCGGTGCTCAGCGGCGCATTGAGTTGCAAGCCCACCATGTACTGCGTGATTTGATTGCTGGCGTTGCTGCTGTAAGCACCGTTGCCAGCCAAGCGGTCCAATTGCGCTTGCGCCACCCAGTTGAGGGTCATGGCGTTGCCCGCCTTGATACGTTTGGCTTCTTGGGCTTGAATGGCTTGTTGCAAGCCCATCATTTGCAGTGCGGGTGATTGTTGTTTGGCGTGTTGCACCCAAGTGTTGGCATCGGCCAAATTGGCTGGTGTTGAGTCAACTTTGGCAATACCAGCCAGTTGAGTTGGCTCTTGCCCAGTGAGTTGGCGATAGGCCACTTGCTTCGTAGCTAAGTTGTTTTCTTGGGTAAGCACATGGGCGTGAATTTCTGACGCCCGTGCGTTGGCCTCTTGCACATCCATCACACTGGCATCGCCTACCGCTTGGCGTTTGCTGATTTCAGCAGCGGCTTGTTGTACCGCTTTTTGTTGACGTTGCAAGATGGTCAATGTTTGCTCAGCGGCGACCACATCCAAATAGCGTTGCGCGGTACGCATGATGAGCGTTTGTTGGGCTTGTTGCCATTGGGTCTGTGCGATTTGTGCAGACAGTTCAAGCTGCTTGCTTTGCGCTTCGCGCTCGGGGCTGATCCAGGCCTTTTGTGCGCCGATTCCGGCACGGGTGAGGGCACCTGCATTCACACTGGTTTTGAAAGTGACATCGCTTTGACCCATCGCTTCAGCGCCGCGTGTGCGACTGTCCGCACCGCCAACGCCGACAGCGCCATTGGCAGACACCATAGGTGCCCACAACGCTTTGGCTTGTTCTTGTCGAAACGTGGCTTGCTCGTTCAAGGTGCGAGCCGCTGCAATTTCGGGGTCGCGTTTCAGGGCGGCTTGCCACGCGCTTATCAAATCGGCGGCTTGTGTGGCGCTGGAGGAAACGGCAAAGACCAAAGCGACCATGGCGTTCAAGGGGGGCAAGCGTTTCATGCGTCTTCTCCAGAAATGACAGAGGCAGGCTTGTTTTTAAAAGCCATGAAATAGAGCAACGGAATCACCAACAAGGTGAGTGCGGTTGAAAGAAAAATACCGAAAATGAGCGAAATGGCTAGGCCGTTGAAGATCGGGTCATCCAAGATGAAGAATGCACCCATCATGGCGGCCAAGCCAGTCAACACAATCGGCTGTGCACGGGTGATGGCCGAAGCCACCACGGCGTCTGTTAACGCCACACCTTGTGAAACCTGCAATCGAATGAAGTCCACCAACAAGATGGAGTTGCGCACGATGATGCCGGCCAAGGCAATCATGCCAATCATCGATGTGGCGGTGTAGGGCGCACCCAGGAGTGCGTGGCCAGGCATCACGCCGATGATGGTGAGTGGAATCGGCGCCATGATGATGAGCGGCACAAGGTATGAACCAAACTGCGCCACCACCAAGAGATAAATCAACACCAAACCTACGGCGTAGGCTGCGCCCATGTCGCGGAAGGTTTCGTAGGTCATTTGCCACTCGCCATCCCATTTCAGCGCGTAGTGTTGGTAAGGATCTTTGGGTTGTTGGATGAAGTATTCATCCACAGCTTGGCCATTGGGCGCTTGAATTTGATTCAAGCCACTGCGCATGCCAAACATGCCGTACAAGGGGCTGTCGACTTTGCCCGCCATATCGCCCATCACATAAGTGACGGGCAGCAAGTCTTTGTGATAAATCGGCTGTTCGCGCTGCGTGTCACTGACAGTGACGAGTTGGTGAATAGGTACGATTTCGCGCTGCGAGTTACGCACACCTAGGCTCAGCAGCTTGTCTAACGAATCTTGCGCGCTCTTGGGTAAGCGGATGACGATGGCGCCTGCGTATTTGTTTTGGTCGTGTGCGTAGACGGTGGGTTCACCGGCCAAGCCCGCACGCAAAGTGCTGACGATGGCTTGTTGCGACACACCCATTTGTGCGGCCTTTTGACGGTTGATGAGCAGCACTTGGCGCGGTGCGGCGCTGATGGTGCTGTCGTCCACATCCACCACGCCTTGCTGTGTGTTAAACATGGCACGCACAGATTTGGCTACCTGATGACGCCCCTCGTCGGTGGGTCCGTACACCTCGGCCACGATGGGTGCCAGCACAGGCGGTCCTGGTGGCACTTCAATCACTTTGACATTTGCGTTGAACTGCTTGCCAATCACTTGCAGGGCAGGGCGCTCACGCATGGCGATGATATGGCTCTGTGTTTTGCGCAGGTGTTTGTCTTGCAGGTTGACTTGGATATCGCCCACGTGGCCGCCGCTGCGCAAATAGTACTGACGCACCAAACCGTTGAAGTTGATGGGGGCGCTCAGACCTGCATAAACTTGGTAGTTGGTCACCTCGGGTACGGTGGCTAAATGCGCCCCTAAGGCTCGCAAAACTTTTTCAGTCTCTTCCACGCGTGTGCCCGCTGGCATGTCGACCACGACTTGGAATTCAGACTTGTTGTCAAACGGCAGCATCTTCAATGTCACCAAGCCAGCTACTGGTAAGGCCACCGACAACACGATGGCACTAAGCACAGCTGCACCAAGACCCCAACGGTTGCGTTGACCCGAGTGCTCGTTCAGGAATGGACTGAACACACTGTGAAAAAAGCGCTTGAGCCAATTTTTGAATGCACTGTTGTCTGCATGATCGTGTGTGTGTGTGGTTTTCATCCAAATGCGCGCCAACCAAGGCGTGACCACAAATGCCACAGCCAGCGACAACAACATGCCCATGCTGGCGTTGATGGGGATGGGGCTCATATAAGGGCCCATCAAACCCGTCACAAACGCCATAGGCAGCAAGGCCGCAATGACAGTGAAGGTGGCAAGAATAGTAGGCGCACCCACTTCATCAACCGCACTTGGAATAATTTGTAAGAGGGTTTTGTGTGGAAATAGTGCTTGATGGCGATGGATGTTCTCTACCACCACGATGGCGTCGTCCACCAAGATGCCAATCGAGAAAATCAGAGCAAATAACGACACGCGGTTGAGTGTGAAGCCCCAGGCCCAAGAGGCGAACAGCGTGACCGTCAAGGTCAAGATCACAGCGGTACCCACAATGGCCGCTTCGCGGCGACCCAAAGCGATGAACACCAACGCAACCACACAGGCTGTGGCAAATAGCAGCTTCTGAATCAACTTTTGCGCTTTGTCATTGGCAGTTTCGCCGTAGTTGCGTGTGGTGGTGATTTCAACGCTCTGCGGAATCTTGCTTTGTTTGAGTGTGGCCACTTGTGCCAACACAGCATCAGCCACCTCAATGGCGTTTTCGCCGGGTTTCTTCGTTACGGCGATGGTCACAGCGTTTCGTTCGTTAGGCTTGACACCTGCCACGCCATGCCACACAGCGGTGTTGGCTTGAGCACCGCCATCGCGCACTTGAGCAATATCATGCACATGAATGGGCGTGCCTGCACGCACACCCACCACCAAGCTCGCCACATCTTTGGCACTGCTTAAGAAGGGGCCTGACTCAATGGCAATGGCTTGTTGGCCCACCAATAAATCGCCTACAGGTGCGCCCAAGTGTGCGCCTTGCAGCGCCATGCGCAACTCGGGCACCGTGATGCCTGCAGCCTGCATGCGTGCTGGGTCAATGTCGATCTGAATAGCCCGTGAGGGGCCGCCTATGGTGGTGACTTCCCGTGTGCCTTTGACGCGTTTCAAATCGATCTCAATGTTTTGGGCAATGCGCTCCAGTTCAAAGGCACTCAGGTCCGTGTCCTTGCCGTGCAAGGTGAGCGACACGATGGGTACATCGTCGATGCCCTTAGGTTTGATGAGAGGCTGCAACACGCCCAAACCTTTGGGTAGCCAATCGGCATGCGAGTTGACCGTGTCATACAAACGCACCAATGCTTCGGTGCGCGGTACACCTACCTTGTATTGCACGGTCACAACAGACATGCCTGGCTGCGAGACCGACATGATGTGTTCAATACCGGCAATTTGCGACAGCACTTGTTCGGCAGGGCTAGATACCATTTGCTCAACATCCTTCACAGATGCACCCGGAAAGGGGATCAGCACATTAGCCATGGTCACGTTGATCTGTGGTTCTTCTTCACGCGGCGTCACCAAGACGGCGAATATGCCGAACAGAAAACACATCAGAGCCAGCAATGGCGTGATTTGTGAGGCTTGAAACATGCGGGCCAATTGCCCGGAGATGCGGAGTTTGGAATTAGTCATGCAGTTATTTTATAAATAATTGACTGATTATTTAATTAAACAATTAAATAATTAATAACTTAAATAAGTCTACAATTTACCCATGACACAACTTCCAGAGCAAGCCATCGACCGTGTAGCGAACTACTTCCAAGCGCTGGCCGAGCCCACGCGCTTGCGCATCCTGAATTTGCTGCGAGAAACCGAGCACAACGTGGGCGAATTGGCCGAAGCTTGTGGCTACACGGCTGCCAATATGTCGCGTCACTTGGCGGTGTTGATGCAGCAAGGCTTCGTCAAGCGCGAAGGGCGTGGCACCAGCGTGTACTACCAAATCGCAGATCCCACCATTTATGCCTTGTGTGATTTGGTGTGCGACCGCATCAGTCAACAACATTCGGCACAAGCCTGGCCCTTAACGGTCAACTCTAAAAAACGAACTGCTACAAGGAAAGCTGCATGAAAACCGCACACGATTTAGTTGTTAAAGCCAAGCAAACCGTTCAAGAAATTTCCATCGATCAGGCTATTGCGGCCATCCAGTCTTGCGATGTGCTGATTGATGTGCGCGAAGCCGATGAATACGCGGCTGGTCATTTGCCTGGTGCTATCCACATGTCGCGTGGCATGTTGGAGTTCAAGATGGCGAGCAACCCGAAGATGCAGTCGCGCGATCTGAATATCGTTCTGTACTGCAAAACCAGTGGCCGTGCCGCGTTGAGCGCAAAGTCGTTGGCTGATATGGGGTACACCCATGTGCGATCAATTGCTGGTGGTGTGGATGCTTGGGTGGCAGCTGGTCATGAGCTCTACAAGCCGGCACAACCTTTTTTTGAGTAATGGGTTTACATATGGCTGACAAAACCGTACGCGTTGAGCTATCGCAACGCAATGACTACCGCTTCGACATAGCATTTGGCAATGAAATGCCGTTGCTGACCAGCGATGAGCCTGCACCGTTAGGCGCAGGGTTAGGTCCGTCACCCGTACAAATGCTTTGCGCTGCAGTAGGCAACTGTTTGTCAGATTCTCTGTTGTTTGCGTTTCGCAAGTTCAAACAAGTGCCAGAACCCATTCAATGCGTGGTGACGGCCGAGGTCGGGCGAAACGACGACAACCGTTTGCGTGTGTTGCACATGACAGCTCAGATTCGCATGGGCGTGCTGGCCGCATCGCTTGAACAACTGAGTCATGTGCTGGCACAGTTTGAAGAGTTTTGCACAGTGACTCAAAGTGTCCGCCAAGGCATTCCTATCTCGGTGGAAGTGTTTGACAGTGCGGGTCAGCAACTGAAGTAATTGAAGAAGGACAAAAGATGAGCACGTTTGATCACGCCAATTTGATACAAGGCATTAATGAATGCCTCACCCCATTTCGAAAATCACAATCAGAAGCCATGCAAGGCTTTGGTCAGTTGGCTCGCGCTTCGATGGCGGAAGGCGCGATCAGCGCCAAGAACAAAGAGCTGATTGCGTTGGCCATTGGTATCACGCAGCATTGCTCTGGTTGTGTGGGTTTTCATGTGAAGGCCTTACGTAAGCTGGGATGCACCCGCGAAGAGCTAGAAGAAATGCTGACCATCTGTGTCTACATGGGTGGCGGCCCAGCTTTGATGTACTCCGCTGAAGCCCTCAAGGCTTGGGATACTTTGGCTTGAGCTACGATACATAACTAAGATTGACTGCTATGACCACCGACCTCCAAGAATCTAAAAAAGTCATTCCGATTCAAGCTGTGCCAGTCGACGACAGTGAAGAAATGGTTTCGCTCTATGCCGCGGCCAAAAAAATCTATCCGCGTTCTGTCGAAGGTATCTTTGCCTACTGGCGTTGGATTACGGTGGCCATCACGCAAATTGTGTTTTACGGTTTGCCATGGGTGGAGTGGGGCACACGTCAAGCGGTGTTGTTTGATTTAGAAGCTCGTCGCTTTTATATCTTTGGCTTGGTGCTGTACCCGCAAGATTTCATTTACTTGACAGGCCTGTTGGTTATTTCAGCTTTGTCGCTGTTCTTGTTCACTGCTGTGGCCGGTCGTTTGTGGTGCGGCTATGCATGTCCGCAAACGGTGTACAGCGAAATTTTCTTGTGGATTGAACGCAAGATTGAAGGCGATCGCTCGGCACGCATGCGTTTGGATGATGCAGAATTTTCGCTGAAAAAGCTCAGCAAAAAGATCTACAAACACACGACCTGGATTGTGTTGTCTTTGTGGACTGGTTTCACCTTTGTCGGTTACTTCACGCCTATTCAAGAGTTGTTGACAACGGCCATTGCTTTGAGCTTTGGCCCTTGGCAAGCCTTCTGGGTGTTCTTCTACGCATTTGCCACCTACGGTAATGCAGGCTTCATGCGCGAGCAAGTGTGTAAATACATGTGCCCGTATGCACGCTTCCAAAGCGCTATGTTTGACCACGACACCCTCATCGTGACGTATGACGCAGAGCGCGGCGAACCGCGCGGTGCCCGTTCCAAGAAAACAGATTTGGTGGCTGCCAACTTAGGATCGTGCGTTGATTGCTCATTGTGTGTACAGGTCTGTCCCACAGGAATTGATATACGCAACGGCTTGCAGTATGAGTGCATTGGCTGCGGCGCGTGTGCTGATGTGTGTGACACAGTGATGGACAAATTAGGCTATGCCAAAGGTTTGGTGCGTTACACCACCCAAAATGCGATGGCCAATAAGTGGACGACTAAGCAAACTGTGATGCGTGTATTGCGCCCACGCGTGCTGGTTTACACCTCTATCTTGATGGCGATCATCATGGCAGTGGGAGTGTCATTGGCTATGCGCACACCGTTCAAGGTGGATGTGGTGCGCGACCGTGCCACGTTGGCACGTATTACAGAAAATGGTGGCATTGAAAATATCTACCGCTTGCAAGTGATGAATGCCTCTGAGAAAGATAAAACATTCCTGCTGTCAGTCAACGGGATGCAAGGCATTGAAATTGCCACCGAGACAGAAGTTAAAGTGGCTTCTGCCCAAGCTCATTGGGTGGTGTTGCGTGTGACCATTCCTTATGGTTCAGCCGATGCCGGTTCGCACAAGATTGCGTTCGACATCAAAGACACATCGAGTACCGATGTGATTCATGAAAAGTCGGTCTTCTTGGTGCCCCGTTAATTGACATTTACATCCGCTGACAACACATCTGTCCAGCTGCCTTGGCGCACTCTGGTGCAGATGACGCGACCTGGTTTCTTGGTCATCACAGCGGTTGCATGTGTGTTGGGTACAGCTGTAGCTGCCGCGTGTGGCCACGGGCCAAATGTGTGGACGGCATTGGTAACGCTAATGTTGGCGGTGCTCATGCACGCGGCAGCCAATGTGTTGAACGACTACCACGATGCTTTGAATGGTGCCGATGATGCCAACACCCAAGGCTTGTTTCCATTCACAGGTGGCGCACGTCTGATTCAAAATGGCCACGTCTCCGAGCAAAACACACACGATTTGGCCAAAGCCTTGATCATCGTGTTGATCCCCTGTGGCTTGGTACTGGCCGTGAAGATTGGCGGTGGTTTGGTGGTGTTGGGCTTAGTCGGATTGTTATTGGGTTGGGGCTATTCAGCACCGCCATTGGCGTTGATGAAACGCGGGCTAGGAGAGCTCACCGTGGCACTTAGCTGGGGCTTGGTCGTGGTGGGGGCGGATTATGTGCAACGCGGTCAGTTCTTTGTCATTCCAGCCGCAGTGGCTGCGAGCTTTGCATTGTTGGTGGGCAATATTTTGGTCATCAATGGATTTCCAGATGCACGGTCGGATGCGCAAGTGGGGAAGCACACTTTGGTCGTTCGACTAGGAGCGCGTGGGGCCGCTTGGGCGTATTTGGTTTTTGCTTTGTTTGCGCATGCGTGGCTACTCGCAGGTGTGTGGTTGTTCATTCAACCAGAGCCCGCTTTGTGGGGTTTGGCATCCATGCCCTTGTCGCTGTGGGCGTTTGTGCTGTTGTACAAACATGCAGAGCAACCCAGCCGTTTGATGCCTGCCATTGTGCTGACCATCGTTGCAGCGCTGGTGCATGGGTTGGCCATGTCGGCTGGTTTGATTTCTTTAATTTTTTAGATCGTTATGAATCGTCATCTCGTTTTGCTGTCAATCGCGCAAGGTTTGTTCCTGACCAACAACGTCACCTTCATTGCCATCAATGGTTTGGTGGGGCTGAGCTTGGCGCCTGAGGCATGGATGGCCACTTTGCCCGTGATGGGCTATGTGGTGGGGGGTGCACTCAGCACCGGGCTTGTGGCGAAATCGCAGCAACGTTGGGGTCGTCAAGCCTCGTTTCAGTTGGGTTTGTGGGTGGCTTTGCTGTCAGCCGCCTTGGGTGCTTTTGCCGTGCTCTCGCAATCGTTCGGGTTGTTGGTCACGGCCACGGTGGTGGCGGGGTATTACAGCGCCAACGGCCAGCTCTACCGTTTTGCTGCGGCCGAGTTGTGCAAACCCGACTACCGCGAGAAGGCCGTGTCGTTGGTGATGGCCGGTGGTTTGATGGGGGCTGTGATTGGGCCCAATCTCGCCATTCAAACCAAGGGTTTGTTTGACATGCCATTCGCAGGCGCGTATGTGGCATTGATGGGGGTGGCCGCGTTGTCGATGCTGGTGATGAGTGGTGTCCACTTTCCGCCTGCCCCTGTTGTGAAAGCGGATGATGTGGGTGGACGCCCCTTGGGCCAAATCATGCGGCAGCCTGTGTTTGTGGTGGCGGCGATGGCTGCTGCTTTGGGCTATGGTGTGATGAATTTGTTGATGGCGGCCACGCCATTGGCCATGCAAGTGTGTGGTTTTCCCTTTGATGACACCGCATGGGTGTTGCAGTGGCACGTGATTGGCATGTTCGCCCCAGGCTTTGTGACGGGGCACCTCATCAAACGCTTGGGGGTGTTGCCCATCATGGGCGCTGGTGTGATGCTCAACATCGCGTGCATTGTGATTGCGCTGTCGGGCGTGGGGTTAGATCAGTTTGTCTTGGCGTTGTTTTTGTTGGGTGTGGGCTGGAACTTTTTGTTCACGGGCAGCACCACGTTGTCGATGCAGGCTTACACAGCGCAAGAGCGCAACCGTGCACAAGCCGCTATTAACTTTTGTGTGTTTGCCACCATGGCCATCACCTCGTTTGCTTCGGGTGCTTTGGTGACCACGCAAGGGTGGGCTTGGCTCAACTGGGGATCGTTGGTGCCTGTGTTGATCACGGGCGCAGGCTTGTTGTGGTTGGCACGTCAAAAAGCCTCAGCCGCCTAAGCGCTGAGGCTTGTGAGAAGAGCGCCGTTTACTGGGCGTGTTCTTCTTCCGCAGGCTTGATGGCGCAGGTGTTCACACCAAGCAAGGTGTACGCGCCGCAAAAGCGAAACACGCCTGTGGCCAATACGATCACCCCCAAATAACCCCAAGCCCCCACCACACCCGTGGCTGCCAAGGCGATGAGTACCAAGCCTGCGACGATGCGCAGAATGCGGTCAATGCCACCAACGTTTGCTGTCATAAAGTTCTCCTAAGTGAGACCACATTAGACACCCATCATCACGGGTTGTGCTTGACGCATGTCAATGCTTATTTTTAAATCATTCGGGTTTGATGTTGCCGTCTTTTACCACCTTGGTCCATTGCGACAGTTCTTGTTTGAGCAAGGCATCGAGTTCTCCTGTGCTGGAGTTCGTGGCTTGCATGCCTAGCTTGGCAAAACGTTCTTTCACATCAGGACGTTGCAAGATGGTGCGCAAGTCTTGGTTCATTTTGTCGACGATGGCGGTAGGTGTTTTGGCCGGTAAGAAAAAGGCCAGCCAAATGGTGGTCACATAGCCAGGCACACCTTGTTCACTGATGGTGGGCAGATCGGGTAATTCAGGGTGACGCTTCGCGCTGGCGATGCCCAAGGCTTTGACGCGACCTGATTTCATGTTCGGAACAGCTGAGTTAAACGCATCAAACATCAGTTGAATGTGGCCCGCCAATAGGTCTTGTGCGGCAGGTCCTTGACCTTTGTAGGGCACATGGCCCAGTTGTGTTTTGGTCATGTTGGCGAACATTTCAGAACCTAAGTGATAGGTGCTGCCAATGCCCGATGAACCGTAAAACAATTTGCCTGGATTCTCCTTGGCGTATCGGATCAGTTCTGGCACGTTGTTCGCCGGCACAGAGGGGTGCACCACCAAAATGTTTTCGATGGTGGCGACTGTGCTCACGGCTGCGAAGTCACGCACGGGGTCATACGGTAACTTTTGCATCAAGGCAGGATTGGCAGCCATGATGCTGCTGGTGCCAAACAAAATGGTGTTGCCATCTGCGGGGGCACGTGCGACGAACTCGGCCCCAATGGCACCCGTGGCACCCACTCGGTTATCTACGATGACTGTTTTGCCCATCGCCTCAGATAAAAGTGGCGCAATGACGCGTGCGGCAATGTCAGTGGGCCCGCCGGTGGAGAAGGGGACCACGAGCCGCACCGTGTTGTTTTGTGCATAACCACTGAGTGACGTGAACAGTGCAATGACCGCAAGGGCCATGTGACGACGTGAAATCATGTGCGTCTCCTGAGGTGTGAAATCGATTTATGCCAATAAACGTTGGCGAATGTCTAACGGTGACAAAACTTCAAGCGGGTCTGCCCCCCCGTTGGGAATGCCCACTTGGGTTGCATTGAGCAACATGGACACCATCACATATGTGCCTGAGAGCACGGTGAGATCGACCACCGCTTGTTCACCCATGGCATCCACGGCGCTTTGCCACAAGGCATCTGGGACACGGTGGTTGAGTGTCAGTTGGATGCAAAAGTCATAGACCAAAGCTTCGTCGGCTTGCATGCCTTCGGGGCGCTTGCACTGTCTGAGTTGTTCGATGATGTGAGGCGATAAGCCAGCACGTTGCGCGATGGGGTCATGTGCCCACCATTCGTATTGGGCGTTTGCAATACGCGCTTGAATCAGAATGGCAAATTCATTCAACCGTTTACTCACGGATGTCTTGAACCTCAGGTAGTCCAGAAAGTCAAAACAACGACGAGCCATGTCTGGACTGCGCAGCAAGGCGTTGTAAGGGCCACCGAGTGCCGCACTAGAGACTTTCAAAATGTCATCGGCGAGTGGACGAACCTCTGGTGCGAGCTCTTCGTAAGTGATTTGTGTGAAACGTTCCATGTGTCTGTCTTTCAGGGAAGGCTGCGTGCGTACACCGCCATGGCTTCAATCTCTTCATCCGTCAAGCTGCGCGCTGCGCTGGCCATGGTGCCGTCCATGTCTGCACGAGCCCCGGATCGCAAGTTGCGCAATTGGGTCACGAAATAGTCACTCGATTGCCCTGACAAGCGCGGCACATGTTTTTGTCCTTGGAGTTGAGCGCCATGACATGAGGCGCAATATTGTTGTTGTGCAATTTGCTGCCCACGTGCGATTTTTTCTGCGTCTCCTCCTGTGTGCGCGGCCGGTGCAGGTTGTGAAGCGTAGTGAGCAGCGATGTCACGCATGTCTTGTTCGCTCAGTGTGGCGGCGATGGCTTCCATGCCACCGCCTTTGCGGCGCTGGTCACGAAATTGCAGCAGTTGATAAAAGATCGACAGTGGCGGCTGGGCGGCCAAGTGTGGTGTGCCGGTGATGGATGAGACACCTTTTTCACCGTGGCAAGTTGCACAGACTTTGGCCTTTTCTTGACCCGCGATGGCATCGGGGGCTGCCCATGCGAGGTCATTGCTCAGCAGTATGAGAAAAAAGGCCATGGATGACATGGCCTTTGAAGTTTGCATCAACATTACTTGCTGTGAGAGATACGGAAAATTGCACCTGCCACATCATCGGACACGAGCATCGAACCGTCCTTCATGATGTGCACGTCAGCTGGACGACCCCAGAAGTCATCACCTTGGATCCACCCCGACACAAAGACTTCTTTCTTGGTGACGTTGCCTTTTGCATCAAGCGTTACGCGCACCACATCAAAGCCTGATTTTTTAGTGCGGTTCCACGAACCATGTTCAGCAATGAAGATGTTGTGGGTGTATTCGGCTGGAAATTGTTTGCCTGTGTAAAAGCGCATGCCCAACGCCGCCACGTGTGGGCCAATTTTGAAGACCGGTTTGTCAAATTCATCGCATGAACGACCTTTGCCAAATTCGAGGTCGAGCAAATCGCCTTGGTGGCAGAAGGGGTAGCCAAAATTCATGCGTTTGGCCGTGATGCGGTGCAGTGTGTCATTTGGCAAATCGTCATTGACCCAGTCGCGGCCGTTGTTGGTGAACCAAAGTTCTTTGGTCACAGGATGAAAGTCCATGCCTACGCTGTTGCGTACGCCTTGAGCCACTGTTTCCAAGATGTTGGTTTTGAGGTTCAAGCGCACGATGACTGCATGCGTGACAGGTTGCACCGTGATGTTGGCAGGTGTGCCAATTTGGAAATACAAATAGTTTCCATCGGGGCTGAGCTTCATGAATTTCCAGCCATGCGCTTCGTCTTTGGGCAATGCATCAAACACAACGACAGGTGCAGGTGGATTGTCCAAATTAGCTTCGATGTTGTCGTAGCGAATGATGCGTGACAACTCGGCCACATACAAGGCGCCATCTTTGAATACGATCCCATTGGGGCGGTGCAAGCCTTTGGCGATGGTTTTCACTTCACGCTTGCCATCTTTCTCGACTACCGCATAGACATTGCCGGGAAAGCGTGTGCCGACAAACAAGGTGCCACTGGGGGATTGCACCATGGAGCGTGCATTGGGCATGCCTGATGCCCAGAGTTCAACTTTGAAGCCAGCAGGTACTTTGAGTTTGTCTGTTGGGATGTCAGACACAGGCAGTGCTGTCATGCCTGGTGGATGCGGCACCAAGTTCAGTGCCACTTGATCGGGTGTGCGGCCTTGTGCCCATGTCGGTGGAATGGCGGATGCTGGTGGTGCAGCAGGTGCTTGTGCCATTGCAAAACCGCTCACGGTCAATCCCATCGTGAGTGTGATGTTTTGAAGCTGTCGAGTAAAGCGTTGAAGTTTCACGGATGTCTCCTTGATAAGGAATTGGATTAAAAGCGCAATGTCCAAATGCCCGAGTCACCTAGGCGATTCAGACGTGAGTATCTTTTTCTTATTCACGCAAGTGGTAACCTATTTGTATGAATACACACGCCATTTCTTCTTCTAAAAATCTCTCTGGTGACATCTGGGGTGGCTTTGCTGCCATGCTGGTGGCATTGCCTTCGGCCATTGCGTTTGGCGTGACGATCTTCTCCCCACTGGGTGCTGACTTTGGTGCCAAAGGCGCATTGGCGGGTATGTTGGGCGTGACTGCGCTTGGCTTGATTGCCGCCACCTTTGGTGGCACGCAGCGTCTGATTTCTGCGCCGTGTGCACCTGCTGCCGCGGTGCTGTCGGCACTGACCATTCAAATGACACAGCAAGGCAGCGGCGTAGGCGCCGTGGTGCTCACCTTGTTCTTGGTGGCGTTTGTCAGCAGCTTGGTGCAAATCTCGTTTGGCTTGTTGCGCATTGGTGAACTCATCAAGTACATGCCATTTCCCGTGGTGAGTGGCTACCTCAGTGGTGTGGGTTTGATCATCATCATGAGCCAATTGCCCAAATGGATGGCCTTGCCCAAAGGCATGAACTGGTGGCAAGGTTTGCATGCGATGGAGTTGTGGCAAACGCCTAGCCTCATCGTGGGTGCCGCCACCGCTGCATTCATGTTGTTGGCCCCTCGTATTTCGTCCAAAGTGCCCGCGGTCATTGTGGGCTTGTTGGGGGGGATGGCGTCGTATTGGTTGTTGGCGTTCAGCGCCTGGCCTGAGTTGCGCAACTTGCATGACAACCCTTTCATCATTGGCCCCTTGGCGGTGGGAGGCGAGGGTTTCTTTGAATCATTGCTCGATCCTTTCCGTAGCCTGAGCGAATCGGGCTTTCCTCATTGGACGCAAATTGCGTTTCCTGCCATCACCCTTGCGGTATTGCTGTCGATTGACACGCTCAAGACCTGTGTGGTGTTGGATGCCATGACAGGCTCACGCCACGACTCCAACAAAGAGCTCATTGGCCAAGGCTTGGGCAACTTGGCAGCTTCGCTCATCGGTGGTGCTCCCGGTGCGGGCACCATGGGTGCGACCTTGGTGAACAAGGCCAGCGGTGGCACCACATATTTGTCGGGGGTGTTCCAAGGTGTGTGGTCGTTGTTGGCGATTTTGCTGTTGACCTCGCTCATCGCATGGGTGCCTGTGGCGGCATTGGCTGCGTTGCTGATTGTCATTGGGTTCAAGATGATTGACTGGCACTCGCTGCAATTGCTCAAAGCCAAAGACACCATGCTCGACTTTGCCGTCATCTTGATCGTGGTGATCGTGGCCAACACCGTGAGTTTGATTGCCGCGTCGGGTGTAGGGGTAGCCTTGGCCATCATGTTGTTCTTGCGTGAACAGATTCACACCACCACGATTCGTCGTAAATCGTTTGGTAACGCCACGTTTTCGTCGCGTGTGCGTGGTCAACGCGAACGTGATGTGCTGGTTGAGACGGGTGAGCATACGGTGATTTTTGAATTGCAAGGCAGCTTGTTCTTTGGGACCACCGATCAGCTCTACACAGCGATTGAGCCTGAATTGAGCAAGGCGAAATTTGTGGTGCTCGATTTCATGCGGGTGCAGTCGATGGACATGACAGCAGGCCACATGATTGAGCGAATTCGCAACATGCTGTCAGAGCGTCATGCGCGCTTGGTGTTGACCCGTGTGCCTGAACGCTTGCCCAGTGGGCGTGATTTGCGTTCGTATGTGAACCACATTGGGTTGTTGTCGGACAGCACTGCGAAAATTTTTGATGAGTTTGACGAAGCGCTGGAATGGATTGAAGAAGAAACCCTCGCTTTGGCAGGCCATGCGCATGTGTCGCATGAAGGCATTCCCTTGGGTAAGTTTGAAATCTTCCATGGCCTGAATGTGCAAGAAATTGAAGCGCTTGAGCGTTGCGCCCAACACCATGTGTATGAAGCAGGTGAGTTGGTGTTTGGTGCCGACTCTGCAGGCCATGAGCTGATGCTCATCAGCCGAGGTGAGGTGAAAGTGAGTTTGCCATTGGCGAATGGCAAGACCATTCACTTGACCACCTTCAGCCGTGGCCAGTTCTTTGGCGAGATGTCGTTCTTAGATGGCCGTGCTCACTCGGCCGATGTGTATGCCACACGCGAGACGGAGCTGATTGCCATCGACCGCAAGGCCTTTGCGATCGTGGCAGCGGGTGACCCCGTGATGAGCATCAGTGTGATGCGCTCAGTGGCATTGGCGATTGCTGACCGTTTGCGCCACGCCAACGCCGAGCTGCGAGAGATGCGTCAGGCTTGACGGTACATCGCGCAAATCTTGTTACCCGCAGGGTCACGCAAGTAAGCGATGTAGTACGAAAAAGCTGGGTTGGTACGCAGACCCGGTGGGTCTTCGCAGGTCACGCCGCCATGGGCCACACCTGCTGCGTGGAAGGCATGTACTTCGGCTTCAGACTTCGCTGCAAAGCCAAACGTGCTGCCATTGCCAAACGTAGCGGGCTCACCGTTGATGGGGGTGGTGATGCCAAAGGTGCCAGTGGGCGTGCGGTACACATAGCGATTCCCACCGCCTGTGCCGGGAGCGTGGCCTAACGCGCCGAGGGCGGCGTCATAAAACTTGCGCGATGCTTCAATGTCTTTGGCGCCTAAAAAGACGTGTGTGAACATGTGTGTCTCCAAATCGATTCAGAAAAGAAAAAAGCGGCTCGGTTGCCCGACGCCGCTTTTGTGCATGAACGCGAAGAATTACTTCTTCTTGGTGTTCACAGCAGCTTTGAAGGCTGCGCCAGCCGTGAAGCGAGGCACCACAGCGGCTGCAATTTTCAAAGCTTCGCCAGTGCGTGGGTTCTTGCCTGTGCGAGCAGCGCGTGCGGCAGCTTTGAAAGTGCCGAAGCCAATCAATTGCACGTCGTCTTTTTTGGCAACGGCGTGAGTGATGACGTCGAGGATGGCATTGACAGCGCGGCCAGCGTCGGCCTTTGTCAATTCTGTGTGTGCTGCCACTGCTTCGATCAATTCAGTTTTGTTCATGTCATTTCCTTATTAAAACGGGTGCATTGTGCCAGTTTTGGTGAGTGTTTTCGCAGCTGATGCGTAGGCTTTTTTAAAACAAAACCTAGGAACTTCCCTGATGGTGTGCATGAGCGAGACAAAGTTTTAAAAAATGAATCCCGATGACTTACAAAAAGATGAATTTAAGCCATCGGCAGTTGATGAATCACGGTGTGTCGATGGCATGACACCAAATGGTCATTCACCATACCTGATGCTTGCATGAACGCATAACAAATGGTGGATCCTACAAATTTAAATCCTGCTTGCAGCAAAGCTTTGCTCATGGCATCAGAGCTTGTGGTTCGAGTGGGGACGTCGCTTGACGTGTGAAAGTGGTTTTGTATCGGTTTGCCATTCACAAATTGCCACACAAACTCGCTGAAACTTTGGCCTGACTCTTGTAGGGATAGGTAGGCCTTGGCATTTCCAATGGCAGCAGCAACTTTCAAGCGATTGCGAATGATGCCTGGATTGGCCAATAGGTCTGCCACTTTGGCATCGTTGTATTGCGCCATGAGGTTTGGGTTGAAGTGATCAAACGCAAGGCGATAGCTTTCACGTTTTTTCAACACCGTCGACCATGACAATCCCGCTTGAGCACCTTCTAAATTGATCAACTCAAACAAAGCAAGACTATTTCGCACAGGCACTCCCCATTCTTGGTCGTGGTACTGACGGTACAAATCAAAACCTTCACACCAAGGGCAACGCTGCATAAGAATTCCTGTGTAAACCTCAAGTCTAGCTGCACTGTGTGCAGGTGCTTGGTTTGAAAAAATGGGGTAACACCCCCTCTCGGTCTACCGCATGTTCAGCTAAAAAGAAGGGCATGAATCTTCCACATTTATTGACCCAGTGTGTGGCACAGCACGCATCGGACTTACACCTGTCTTCTGGCTCGCCACCCCTGTTGAGATTGCATGGTGATTTAAGAGGGTTGTCTGATTTGCCACTGACCCATGATGACATTCATGCTGCGTTGATGGGGGTCATGACTACAGCGCAACAAGCACAATTCAATCAAAACCACGAATGTGATTTTGCGTTTGATATGCAAAACGTGGCGCGTTTTCGGGTGAATGTATTTCGGCAAATGCGTGGCATCTCGGCAGTGTTTCGTGCCATTGCGCATGACATCTTGAGTTTAGAAAATTTGCATGCGCCGACTGTTTTGTCGCAGGTGTTGCAAAGTCCGCGTGGCTTGGTGTTGATCACAGGGCCAACAGGTTCAGGCAAATCCACCACGTTGGCTGCAATGATCCATGCGTTGAACCAAAGCCAGTCCAAGCACATCATCACCCTAGAAGACCCGATTGAATTTGTCCACACCTCTAGGCAATGTTTGATTCAGCAACGCGAGGTGGACGAGCATACCTTGAGCTTTGCCAATGCCTTGCGTGCCGCGTTGCGAGAAGACCCAGATGTGATTTTGGTGGGTGAGTTGCGTGACCTTGAAACCATGCGTCTGGCAGTGACCGCTGCAGAAACAGGTCACTTGGTGCTTGGCACTTTGCACACATCAAGTGCAGCCCAAACCATGGGCCGCATGGTCGATGTGTTTCCTGCAGAAGAAAAAGAAATGGTGCGCAGCATGTTGTCTGAGTCGCTTCGTGCTGTGATTTCACAGATGCTGTGCAAGCGCAAAGACGGTCAAGGGCGTGTGGCGGCTTATGAGGTGATGCTGGGCACACCGGCTGTGCGCCATCTGATTCGTGAAGGCAAAGTGGCGCAGCTCTATTCGGTCATTCAAACTGGGCGAGCGGTGGGAATGCAAACCTTGGACCAAAGCCTAGCGATGTTGCAGCAGCAGGGGTTGATTGACGCACAAGAGGTGTCGTCAAAGGTGAAATAAAAATTGGTGCCTCCGACAGGAATCGAACCTGTATCTACACCTTAGGAGGGAGTCGTTCTATCCATTGAACTACGGCGGCAACCGATGGATATTTTACGGCGCTACTTGCTCAGCATCCGCATGGCTTCTTCCAAGCCTTTGAGTGTGAGCGGGTACATGCGGTTGCTGACGATTTGTTGAATCATCGCAATGCTTTGGCGGTATTCCCACACGCCCTGTGGCTCGGGGTTGATCCATGCAAATTTGGGGAAGGCGTGCATCAAACGTTGTAGCCACTCCGCACCTGCTTCTTCGTTGTTGTATTCCACGCTGCCGCCAGGCTGCACAATTTCATACGGGCTCATGGTGGCGTCGCCAATGAAGATGAGCTTGTAGTCTTTGTTGTACTTGCGAATGATGTCCCAGGTTTCAAACTTCTCGGCGTAGCGGCGCTTGTTGTTGCGCCACATGAAGTCATACACGCAGTTGTGGAAGTAATAAAACTCCAAGTGTTTGAACTCGGCTTTGGCGGCACTGAACAGTTCTTCGACGCGTGCGATGTGGTCATCCATGGTGCCCCCCACATCCATGAGCAACAACACCTTCACATTGTTGTGACGCTCGGGGCGCATCAAGATGTCTAAGAAACCAGCATTGGCGGCAGTTTTGTGGATGGTGCCGTCAAGGTCTAGCTCTTCGGCCGAGCCCTCGCGTGCAAAGCGGCGCAAGCGCCGCAGGGCCACTTTGATGTTGCGCGTGCCGAGCTCTTGCGCATCGTCGTAATCACGGTAACTGCGTTGGTCCCACACCTTCACCGCGCTGCGGTTGCCACCTTTGCCGCCGATGCGAATGCCTTGTGGGTTGTAGCCGCCATTGCCAAAGGGCGATGTGCCGCCTGTGCCAATCCACTTGTTGCCACCTTCGTGGCGTTCTTTTTGTTCTTCGAGGCGTTTTTTCAACGTCTCCATCAACTCGTCCCAGCCCATTTTTTCGATCGCGGCTTTTTGCTCGGGTGTGAGTTCTTTTTGAAGGATTTTTTCTAGCCAATCGAGCGGCACTTCCTTGGTGAAGTCGGTCAGCAGCTCGACGCCTTTGAAATACGCACCAAATGCACGGTCAAACTTGTCGTAGTGCTTTTCGTCTTTGACGAGGATGGTGCGCGACAGATGATAGAAATCGTCCATGCTGCACGCGTCAGACGCGGGACCGACCACATTGGCCTGCAAGGCTTCGAGCAGCGTCAGGTACTCACGAACCGACACCGGGACTTTGGCTGCGCGCAGGGTGTAGAAAAAATCGATCAACATGGTGTTTTCCGAGCTCACGTACGCACGCGTGCGAGTTGGTGATCCAGATGCGTTTTCACATTGGGCCATTCGTTGGCGATGATGCTGTACACACAAGTGTCACGCAGCGCTCCCGCTGCCAACGGGTGCGGATTGATCTGGTGGCTGCGCAGCACGCCGTCAAGCTTAGCGCCGAGGCGTTCGATGGCGCGTCGGCTTTGCTGGTTGAAGAAATGGGTGCGAAATTCAACGGCGATGCAGTTCAGCTGTTCAAAAGCATGGGCGAGCAACAGCCGTTTGGCTTGGGTGTTGATGGGCGTACGCTGCGCGCTTTGGCGGTACCAAGTGGAGCCGATTTCAAGGCGCCGGTTGGTGGCATCGATGTTCATATAGGTCGTCATGCCGACAGCTTGGTGGGTCGTTGTGTCCATCACGGTGAATGCGCACATCTGCCCTTTGGCTTGCAGGTCTAGGCGGCGCTGAATTTCGGCGCTCATCTGGTCGGGGTGCGGTATGCCGGTGTACCAGTGGTTCCACAGTTCACCGTCGCGCACCGCTTCCACGAGTGCGTCATGGTGCACGGGGGACAGTGGCGCCAGTGTCACATATGGACCACTCAGGGTGACTGGGGTGGCAAACATCGGCGCCCTTGTTCTCAGCGGTTGCGGCTTTGCATGAACACCAATTTTTCAAACAACGTGGTGTCTTGTTCATTTTTCAGCAGGGCACCCACGAGTGGTGGGATCGACACTTTGTCGTCTGCAGTTTGTAGCGCTTCGAGTGGAATGTCTTCTGCCACCAACAATTTGAGCCAGTCGATCAACTCACTGGTCGACGGCTTTTTCTTCAAACCGGGCAAGTTGCGAATGTCGAAGAAGGTTTTCATCGCCACGGTGAGCAGGTCTTGCTTGATGGTGGGGAAATGCACCTGCACGATGTGACGCATGGTGTCGGCATCGGGGAATTTGATGTAGTGAAAGAAGCAACGGCGCAAGAAGGCGTCTGGCAACTCTTTCTCGTTGTTCGAGGTGATGAAAACCAAGGGGCGATTTTTCGCTTGGATGAGCTGGCGCGTCTCGTAGCAATAAAACTCCATGCGATCGAGTTCACGCAGCAAGTCGTTGGGAAACTCGATGTCGGCTTTGTCGATCTCGTCAATCAGCAAGGCCACAGGTTGTTCGGCTGTGAAGGCTTGCCACAACACACCTTTGAGGATGTAGTTGTTGATGTCTTTGACACGCTCGGCGCTCTCTGGGTCTGCCATTTGGCTGTCACGCAGTCGGCTCACGGCATCGTATTCGTACAAGCCTTGCTGCGCTTTCGTGGTCGATTTGATGTGCCACTGCAGCAGTGGCATTCCCAAAGCTTGTGCCACTTCTTCGGCCAACATGGTTTTGCCTGTGCCGGGTTCGCCTTTGACGAGCAGCGGCCGCTTGAGTGCGATGGCCGCATTGACTGCCAACATCAAATCTTTGGTGGCAACGTAATTGTCTGTGCCTTTGAATTTCATATCTATTCCGTTTGGTCTATGCGGGTTATTTTCCACCGAGTTGCTTCAAAATTTTGTGGCTCAGCAGACGCGAATCTTGCGCGGGCTCTTTGTGGCAAGCACGTCGATAAGCCTGCAAGGTTTTATCCGCCAAAGCGAGCACACTGCCTGTCTCATAGGTGCCACCTTTGAGATTTTGACCAAAACGCACGCCCATCAAGAGCTCGGCCCCTTCGCTGGCATGCGCTGCGGTGTAAATGTGAAATTGTCCTTGAGTCACCGCATCCACCACTTCTTGGCTGAGCATCAAGTGGTGGCGATTGCGACTGGGAATCAAGGCGCCTTGTGTGCTGTCCAAACCTTGTGTTTTGCAGGTGCGAAAGAAGCCTTCAATTTTTTCATTCACGCCGCCCACAGGCAAAATTTCGCCGTTTTGATTGACGGCACCCGTGACAGCAATGTTTTGCTTCAGTGGCAAACCTGAGAGTGAGGACAGCAAGGCGTATAACTCGGCGCACGACGCAGAATCGCCCTCCACGCCGCTGTACTCTTGTTCAAACACCACCGAGGCATTGAGCGCCAACGGGGCGATGTGCGAGAACAGGGCTGACAAATAGCTGTGCAAGATAAGCACGCCTTTGTCATGAATAGGCCCTGATAACTTCACCTCACGTTCAATGTTGACCAAACCTTCATGGCCTGCATAAGTGCGTGCCGTCACACGCACGGGAAAGCCAAAGGCATGGTCACCCAACTCGATGACAGTGAGGCCATTGAGTTGGCCCACTTGTTCGCCTTGCAAAGAAATGAGCCGTTCGCCATCGGTGATGGACTCTTGCAGGCGTTGCTCGATGTACCCATTTCTGAAGTCGCGTGCGGCAATGGCTGCATCGACATCGAACGCATGCACAGGGTCTGCACCCCGCTGGCGTGCATGGTTGGCACTTTCAATGATGAGTGATTCGGTGTGCGAGAACAGTGCACTTTGGCGGGTTTGGTCATCCACCTGGCGGTGCGTGCATTCAATCAACCGGGCCACGGCGTTGGCGTTGAAGTGTGGCAAGCCGAGTCGTTGGCAGCTGTGCGCCACAAAGATGGCGGATGCACGGTGTGTGTCTGCATTGGCCGTGAAGCTCTCGGCAAATTCCACTTTGCACATGAAGCGACGAAAAAACTCGGGCGCACCTTCTTGCAGCACGTAGTACTCATCGACCGTGCCAATCAACACAATCTTCACGTCGATGTGCACGGCCTCGGGTTCGAGTGCCACAGAGGCAATGGGTGAGAGGTGCAAGCCGGATTCTTCAATCTGCAAACGGCCACTGCGCAAGAAGCGTGAGAGCTTTTCCCACACCAAGGCGTCGGTGAGTAAGTCGCGCACATGCAACATCAAAAAACCACCATGTGCTTTGAGCAAGCTGCCTGCACGGATGCGCGAGAAGTCGGTCATCAACACATCGTCTTCGGTTTGGTACTCCACGCTGCCAAACAAGGTGCGAAACACCGGGTTGTCTTCCACCAACACGGGGGCCCCGTGCGTGTCGTGGTTGTCCACAGCCACGTTCACGCGGTAGCGCAGCAGCAAGGTGTTGAGGGCTTCGAGGCGTGTTTCCTCTTCGTCATCGTCGCGGGGTTCAAACAGTTCGATGTGTTCCAGCACATCGGCCATGACTTTTTGAAAGTAATGCACGAGCTTGGCGTTGTCTTGGCTGGGTTTGGACAAGGCTTGTTGGATTCGCGCGAGCTCTTGCTCTAGCATGGGCTTGATGGTTTGACGACGTAACGCGGCCAAGCCTTCGTTTTTCACGCGATCAATGGGGCGTGTTTTGTCGATGAAGTTGGCGATCTCAGCACGCAGTTCGATCTCCGCTTGGTCGATGGCGATGCGGCGTTCTTTGGGCAGCGCCAGTGCTTCAGCCTCTGTCAAAGGGGTGCCTTTTTCATCACGCAAGGTGAACACCAAATGCCCACCTTCACGAAACAGCGAAAAACTGCGCGCTTCTGCAAAGGCGTCGAGCACGGCATAGGCGAGGTCTTCTTCTTGTTTGTAGGTTTTCTCGATGTGTTCGCTCTCCACCTTGAAGTCTTGAGCCGTGAGACGTTTGGGAATTTCAGCGAGCAGTGTTTTGGTGAGTTGGGCCATGTGCAGGCGCAACTTGCGACCTTCGCCGGCGGGAATGTGTACCGCGTGCGGATGTTCTGGCGTATCGAAGTTGTGCAAGTAGCACAGGTCAGGCGGCACAGAGCGCGTGGCAGCTACGCTGTGCATCATTTGCCGAAGCAGAGTTGAGCGACCGCTGCCGACTTCGCCTAGTACAAACAAGTTGTAGTTGGCTTGTGTCATTTCCAAGCCAAAGCGTGCGGCAGTTTTGGCGCGTTCTTGGCCAATCCACGGCAGGGCTTGTGTCACCAATTCGGAGGTGTCGGTGAAGCCCAACTCTGTTGGGTTAATGGTCAGTCGCAAATTTGCGGCTGAAATGGTTTGGACGCCAAGCGGCTGATCGGTCGTGTGCATGGCTTTTCCATTCTCGGCGGTAATGTCTTGGCAGTTGTAGCACAGACCACGGTGTTAAGTTTTGAGGCTGCTCAGCACTTCTTCGGTGTGTTCACCCAAACGCGGCGCAGGTCGCCACACGCCCGTGGGCGTGCCGCTCATGCGCACTGGCGGTCGCAGCTGGCGCAGCATGCCTTCGAACGGATGCGGGACATCGAGCCAACCTTGGGTGGCAGCCAGGTGTGGGTCGGTCAGCAAGTCGTCTAACTTCATCATGGGCATGACGGGGATGTCATGCGCCGTGAGGTCTTTCATCCACTCGGCGCTGGTGCGCGTGCGCATGTGTTGGCCGACAACCCCATACAGCGCGTCGATGTTTTTGAGGCGATCCGCGTGTGTGGCAAAACGCGCGTCGGTTTGAAAGAGATCAGGCACGCCCACGAGTTTTAAAAAAGCTTGCCAGTGCGCATCGTTGTACATGAGCGCGCAAATGTGTCCGTCTTGCGTGGCGTAGGGCTTGCGATTGACAGCAAGCAAGCGCGCATAGCCCATCTTGCCAAGGGGCGGTTGCCATGTTTCACCACATAAGTGATCGCCCAACACAAACTGCAGCAGACACTCGAACATCGGCACTTCGACATGCTGACCCATCCCTGTGCGATAGCGCGCAAGAAGGGCCGCCATGACGGCGTGCACTATGTTGAGCCCCGTCACGCGGTCGGCAAATGTGGTGGGGGCGTAGCGTGGTTCGTGGCTGCCGCTTTGCGTCATCAACCACGGCATGCCCACGGCGCCTTGAATCAAGTCGTCATACGCAGGCCAGTCCGAGTAAGGGCCACCTTCGCTGTAACCATACGCGCCGCACACGACCAAGCGTGGATTGATGGCACGTAAGGTGTCATACGACAAGCCCAAACGCGCCATGGCGGCAGGGCGAATGTTGTAAGCCAACACATCGGCGGTTTTGCACAAGGCCAATAACTGCTCGCGTTGCTCGGGCTTTTTTAAATCGAGCACGACCGAGCGCTTGTTGCGGTTGGCGTTGATGAAGATGTGGCCCATGCCCGGATGCTTCATCGGGCCCGCATGACGCATGATGTCGCCACTGGGGGGCTCGATCTTGATGACGTCTGCACCATAGTCACCCAAAATTTGCGTGGCGTAGGGACCCAGCACCACGCCTGTCAAATCAATCACGCGCAAACCTGCGAGTGCGCCTTGCAAGGCTGCGTTGTCAGAGCCGCTCATGGTTTATTCAGGCGTGATGCCCGCTGTTTTGACCCAACCGCCCCATTTTTTGATTTCGGCGTCGATGGTTTTGGCGAGCGTGGCGCTGTCTTCGACGTCGAGGTCAATGCCCACGCCTTGGATTTTTTCGCGCACCTCAGGCTTGGCCAACACAGCCATCAACGTGGCGGTGGCTTTCTTTTGCACATCCGCTGGCATGCCTGCAGGGGCCATGAGGCCAAACCAGGCGCTCACGTTGTAGTCTTTCACCGTGTCGCCAATGGGGGGCACGGTGGGGGCTTTGCCAGCGCGTCGTTTGGTGGTGACACCCAAGCCGCGCATGCGCCCGCCATTCATCTGTGACACCGCATTGCCGGTGTCCGCAAACGCGAATTGAATTTGGCCACCAAGTAAATCGGTCAAGGCCGGTGGGATGCTTTTGTAGGGCACGTTGACGGTGTGCAAACCCGCCAGTTCGGTGAGCATGGCGGCAGACACCAGCGAGCCGGATGAGCCATGACCAAACGCCAATTTGCCTGGGTTGGCTTTGGCGTAGGCCACAAACTCTTTCATGTCTTTGGCGGGGAAGTCGTTGTTGACCATCAAGATAAAGCCCGTTTCGCCAATCTTGCCGATGGGGGTGAAGTCTTTCACAGGGTCATAGGGCAGCTTGCGATACAAGTGCACATTCGCCGCTTGCGTGGTGCTGGTGGTGACCAAGAAGGTGTAACCGTCGGCGGGGGCGGCCTTGACCACTTCAGCGCCCAAGATGCCGTTGGCACCGGCTTTGTTTTCCACGGTGATGGGCTGCCCCATCGCTTCGCCCATGGCTTGGGCCAAGATGCGGCCCACATTGTCGGTGGCACTGCCCGCGCTGAAGGGCACCACAAATTTGATGGGCTTGTTGGGATAGCTTTGCGCATATGCAGCAGGTAGGGCCAACGCACTGAAGGCGGCGATGGCAAAACCTGCACGCAAGATGCGGCGAAGGTGGCATGGGTTTGGCAAGCTGCGCACGGTTTGTCTCCTCGTTATTTTTAGGAGATCTTAATGCGCCTTTGGAATCAGTCTTGGGTGGCGCGCCGTTGCACCGCGTCGATGTAGGCGTGCCCATCGGGGGGGCGGCCGCTGCGTTGGCTTTCCCAAATCATTTGGCCCAGCGCATCCATGGTCTCGTGGTGTGCGTCGTGCAATGAATCGCGTTTGGCGGTGAGCAGTTCCACCGCTTGGCGAATACCGCGTGGCTGGTCAATCGAGCATTGTTCGCTCACCGACAGGTGCATGGACAAGTGCAAGAAAGGGTTGGTCTTGCCGTCTTTCACCTCGTACATGCGTTCCAGCGCTGCATCGACGTCAGAGAAGTCGGCGTGGTACTCCGGGTGCTCGGCCACCCATTGGCTGGCCAAGGTTTCGAGCGCGTCCATGGGTTGCCTGTCGCGCCATTTGGCATAGACCGAGCAAAAAAAGCGCCGAACGTCGGCCTGGCTGGGTTCGAACATCAGTGACTTTAATTACTGTTCAACGAACGCGCGTTCCACCACAAAGTCGCCAGGCGTGGTGGTGGAGCCTTCTTTGAAGCCGCGCTCTTCCAGCAACGTGCGCATGTCTTTGTTCAGGCCCGGGCTGCCGCAAATCATGATGCGGTCGTTGGCAGGGTCGATGTTGGGCAAGCCCAAATCTTGGGTGAGCTTGTTCGAGGTGAGCAAGTCGGTCACGCGGCCTTGGTTTTTGTAGGGCTCTCGGGTGACGGTGGGGTAGTACAGCATTTGGTCGCTGACCATCTCGCCCAAGAATTCGTGCTTGGGCAGCTCTTCGCTCAAGTAGTCGTGGTACGCCAGCTCTTTCACTTCGCGTACGCCATGCACCAAGATGACTTTTTCGAAACGTTCATACGTCTCTGGGTCACGCACGATGCTGAGGAACGGGGCCAAGCCTGTGCCAGTGCCAATGAGGTACAGGTTTTTGGCGGGTAACAAATAGTCGATCAACAAAGTGCCAGTGGGCTTTTTGCCGATGACGATTTTGTCGCCCACTTTGATGTGTTGCAGCTTGGAGGTCAGGGGGCCGTCTTGCACCTTGATGCTCAAAAACTCCAAGTGTTCTTCGTAGTTGGCGCTGACGATGCTGTAGGCGCGCAGCAAGGGCTTGCCGTTTTCGCCGCGCAAGCCAATCATGGTGAAGTGGCCGTTGGAGAAACGCAGCGAGGTGTCGCGTGTGGTGGTGAAGCTGAACAGGCGGTCGGTCCAGTGGTGGACGGACAAAACTTCTTCGTCTAGGAATGCACTCATGACTGGGATAAAACTATATAAATCAAGCCCTCTAGTGTAGGCGAGGGCTTAAAACCTCGGGCTATATGTTGCTATGCAGAACGCCATAAGGCTTGTTGCTTAAGCCTTGCCCACAAATCCGTTTTGCCGCCACGCCTCGTAGGTGATGACGGCCACCGAATTGGACAGGTTCAAACTGCGCTGGTTGGCACGCATGGGCAAGCGCAGACGCTGCGCGAGCGGGAAGCTTTCGCGAATGTCCACGGGCAAACCGCTGGTTTCAGACCCAAACACAAACCAATCACCCGGTTGAAACGCCATGTCGTGCGCAGTGCGGGAGCCTTTGGTGGTCATGGCGAACATGCGGGTGGGGTCGGGTTTGGCGTCGTTCAAAAACGTGGCCCAGTCGGCGTGGCGTCGCACGGGGGCGTACTCGTGGTAGTCCAAGCCCGCGCGGCGCATGTGCTTGTCGTCCATCGAGAACCCCAAGGGTTCGACCAAATGCAAGGTGCAGCCGTTGTTGGCCGCCAAGCGGATGACGTTGCCCGTGTTGGGTGGAATTTCTGGGTGGACGAGGACGATGTGAAACATGGGTCTATTGTCTGGCATTCATTCGATAGCAGTGCGCTACGTCATCAAAGGTGGCGTGGCGAGCATAATTTCGGTCAAACGCCGTTGCAAGATGCGCGAGCGTGGGTAACTTATTGATGTTGCTTGATTAGCGCAAGTGCATAAGGACTAAGTGCCAACACACTAGCCTCATTAGTGTTTGTGGATGAGAAGAGTCAAAAGTGGTATTGCACCACTATGTGCTTGCGCAGGTGGAGCTACAGATGAGACGAATGAATGTTGAACTCTGACGATACAACATACAAGAGTAGATTAAAGTTTCGCTCACTCGAAGGACTTTGCGATAACAATCAATCGCTTAAGCTACGTTCTAAATGCTATCTGACTGATGCATGAGAAATTCTTTGTGGTTTCGTGCCGATGAAGAGTACCTAAAGCATTTGCCACCTGCTTGACCATATTTGTAATACGTGTAGCCTTTTTCCAAACATGTGCTTAGTTTGTCTTCACCAATCCAAGAGCATCGACCGTAGTACTGCATATCCGGCTCAAATGTGCTATCGACTTCCGCGGGTGCTGGTGCCTGTGGAAATATTTTTGCGATTAGATAATTGCAGCCGTGCTCGCCAGCTTTCGTAAAAAATCCAGTTAGAAATGCAATGAGCAAACCAAATCCAGTACCTAGAGTGAAACTAGTTAGGTGTTCCATGTTTTATCTGCACTGAATTTGACATTGGCTGTAATAACTTGATGGTTTTCCGTTAAGACACAAAGCCATGCATTGATACTGTGGCATTTGTTGCTGCGGAGCATGATAAACAGGGGGTTGTGGTTGTACTTGTGGTGCACTGCCACAGCTTTGCCCACCTCCCGTATTAATACAATTTGCCCAAGCATTAAGTGCGTTCGTTTGAGCGGCTTGTGCTTGTCCGTCAGCAACACCTTGAGCAATTGACCCATAGTAAGGTCCCGAAAAACTACTAACGCTTACCCAAATTAAGCAACTAAGAATTATTTTTTTCATACAGCCCCCCCACTTTTTGAGAAATTCTAAGTGTGACAAGAATTTAACTCAATTGCTTGTTTTATAACCTTTTCTTTGACTCACGATGGGTCTGAATGTCTTCAATCTATGCTCGCAAATCTTAATTTTTAGCGTAACGCTAAGTTACTGTTCTCAACCCGTATTTCTAGTTTCCGTACGAGCCAACACCAGCCCCGTGATGTGCGCAGCCCCCGCCACCCGCAACGCCTGAGCGGCTTCGTACATCGATGCACCCGTGGTCATCACATCGTCCACCAGCACCACGCGCTGACCGCGCACGGCAGCGACACGCTCGGGTGCGACCCAAAATGCATCACGCACATGGTCTAACCGCTCTTGGCGTGAGGCACCAACTTGGTGGGCTCTGTCGCCACGGCGCAGCAAAGTGTGGGCGTGGGTTTTGTGTGGGGCCAAGTGGCGGGCGAGTTCGAGGGCTTGGTTAAAACCGCGTTCGCGCAGGCGTGCGGGGGCGAGGGGCATGGGCACCACCAGCGTGGCAGCGTCGAGTGCGGGTTCGACCCAGGGGGCATGGCGCATGAGGTGAGCCAAGGCGCGGGCGAGGCTGGGGTCGGCTTGAAACTTGAAGCGAGCCATGCAGCCCGCCCACGGAAAGGTGTAGCTCACGGCAGCCACAGAGGCGTCTAGTGGGTTGGGGTGTTCGGCGCAGTGGTGGCACTGTGGTTGCGTGAGGGAGAGGGCGCAGGTGGGGCAGCGCTGCGTGGGTTGGGCAAAACGTTCAATGCACGGCGCACACAAAGGCTGGCTGGGCCAGCGGCGGCAAATGTGGCAAAGGCTCGGTATGTGCAACATGCCCCGTATTGGAAAGACATGGCATCGGTTTGGGTTGAAGCGCAGCGCAATGTTTGCGAAGGGCGCGGTGTCGATAATAGAGGCCATGTCTGAACCGTCTTCGCCTGATACCCCCCCTTCGCTCGACCCCGTAGCCAGTGCCCGCTGGACGGCATGGCCGCATGTTGCTTCGCCTTGGTTGAACGAAGAAATTGGCCGACGCATGGAAGACCGTTTGCAATGGATTCGTTTGCAACCCACATCGTGGGTGGATTGGGCGCCGGTGAGCGGTGGCCTGAACACGCACGCCCAACTGCGTGCGCGTTACCCACAAGCGCAATGCAGCGTGGTGGAGGCATCGCCTCCACTTGAGCACTTGGCGCGCCAAGCTTTGCAAGCCCCTTGGTGGAAACGTTGGCTGCCAAGCCGTGCTGTGAGTTTTGGTGCACCTGCCGCTGGCAGTGCCGACATGCTGTGGGCCAATATGGCGCTGCACAACAGCGCCCATCCGCAAGCCTTGTTGCAGCAGTGGCATCAGCTGTTGGCGGTGGATGGTTTTTTGATGTTTTCTTGCTTAGGCCCAGACACCTTACGCGAGCTGGCCGAGGTGTACCAAGCCCAGGGCTGGCCGCCAGCCAGCCATGCGTTCACCGACATGCACGATTGGGGCGACATGCTGGTGCAAGCCGGTTTTGCCGAACCCGTGATGGACATGGAGCGCCTCACGCTCACTTATGCTGACGCCGACAGCTTGCTGGCCGAGTGCCGCTTGCTGGGCCGCAATTTGCACCGTGAGCGCTTTGCCGGTTTGCGCGGCAAACGTTGGCTGGCGCAGCTCAAAGCAGCTTTGTTGGCATTGGCCAAGCCGCAGCCAGAGGGGCGCCTCACCTTGACCGTCGAGGTGATTTACGGCCATGCCCTTAAGCCCATGCCTCGCCTCAAAGTGCAAAGCGAGAGCACGGTGTCTTTGCAAGACATGCGCACCTTGTTGTCTAAGAAATGAGTCACACCATGTTTACTTTCATGCGTCGTCTTGTGTTGTCGTCTATGGCTGTGTTGGCCTTGACAGCGTGCAGTCCTGAGAAGCCGAAGTTCAACGGCATTGACATCACGGGGGCTGATTACGCCAAAGACTTCACCCTGACCGACCACAACGGCCAAAGCCGCAGCCTGAGCGATTTCAAAGGCCAAGTGGTGGTGCTGTTTTTTGGCTACACGCAATGCCCCGATGTGTGTCCCACGTCGATGAGCGAGTTGGCCGAAGTCAAACGCTTGCTAGGCCCGGATGGCAACAAGCTGCAAGGGGTGTTTGTGACGGTAGACCCCGCACGCGACACCACCGAGTTGCTCAAGCTCTACATGGCCAACTTTGACCCGACGTTTGTGGCTTTTGTGCCCACGGCCGACGAGTTGGCTGATGTGGCCAAGCGCTTCAAGATTTATTACAAAAAGCAAGAAGGCAAAACCCCCACCAGCTACACCATGGACCATTCGGCCGGTAGCTATGTGTATGACACGCAAGGCCATGTGCGCTTGTACAGCCGTTATGGGTCTGGCGCGAAGGTCTTGGCGCAAGACATTCAAACCTTGCTCAAGACGACGCCTTGATTCAGTGCTGTTGTGACTCGTGTGCGTTGGCTTTTTCTACCAAGAAGTCAATGCACGTTTTGATGGCGCGGGTTCGATGACGCGAGGGCAGGTACAGCAAGTACATGTGGGTGCCAAAGATGCTCAAACGGTAGTCGTCTAAGGTGGTGACCACCTCGCCACTGGCAATCACATCGGCCACCATGTAGTCGGGCACCAAGCCAATGCCCAAGCCCCCCAGAATGACTTCTTTCAAAAACGGGTAGTGGTCTGAAATGAGGGTAGGTGTCAGCATCACTTCTTGTCGCTCTTCCCCTCGGTAGGCGCGCAACGACAGTTGGCGTCCCACCACATTGGCGGTGATGGTGGGTTGTGTGCGCAGTTGCGACAGTTCCGTGGGCATGCCGTGTTGTTGGGCAAACGTCTTGGATGCGCAGGCCAGATAACGCACCGTGCCCATGTCTTTGGCCACCATGGTTTCGGGCGGCTGGGGCAGCACGCGAATGGCGATGTCCACATCGTCGCGCAAGTGGTCGATTCGGTTTTCAAACACCACATCCAACACCACACCGGGGTAGCGCTGCTTGAACTCAATCAGCCAAGGGGTCATCACGATGTGGCCATAGCCGCTGGGCACGCTGATGCCCACGCGGCCTTGCAAACCTTGTCCCAAGTTGGTCACAGTTTCGTGGGCGCTGGCCATTTCATTGCGAATGGCACGTCCGTGTTCGCACAATCGCCAGCCTAGTTCGGTGGGCTCCATGCGGCGGCTGGTCCGCCGGATGAGCTCGGCGCCCAGTGCTTTTTCAAGCTGGCGCAGGTGGTAGCTCACATTGGCGCGGGTCATCTTGAGCTTGCTGGCTGCTTTGCTCAGATTGCCCGCATCGATGATGTCCACCAGCAGGGTGAGGGAGGCGAAATCGACGGTCATAAGTAAATATTATTTGACACAGCGTCAATAAAGTTTGGGATTGTCAAGAAATATTATCTGCCAAACAATCGCATTCAAGATAAAACAATGAGGAGCCTTGGTTTGACCACCCATTCTGAAACAACTGTCGTGCGTACCTCCAAAGACGGTGAGCTGTTGGTCGTCACGATTGATCACCCTCCAGTCAATGCCATCAGTGTGGATGTGCGCCGTGGCTTGATGGCCGCGATGGACGAGGCCGAAGCCGATGCCAGCGTCAAAGGCGTGCTGCTTGTGGGGGCTGGTCGTGCCTTCATTGCGGGGGCTGATATCCGTGAGTTTGGTCGCCCACCCATGCATCCCATCTTGCCGGAGGTGTGCAACCGCATTGAAGCGTGTACCAAACCGGTGATGGCTGCCATCCACGGCCCCGCTTTGGGTGGTGGTCTAGAGGTGGCCATGGCCGCGCATTACCGTTTGGCCATGCCAGATGCCAAGCTGGGGCTGCCTGAGGTTCAGCTGGGTTTGCTGCCAGGCTCGGGCGGCACGCAACGTGCGCCACGGTTGATGGGCGTGGAAGCGGCGGTGAACTTGATGCTCAGTGGCCGACACATGAAAGCCCAAGAGGCCTTGGACTGCAAGCTGGTGGATCAGTTGGGTGAAGGCTCGGATGTGCTGCAAGCGGGACTGCGCTTTGCGCATGCGTTGTTGGCTGATGGTGCGTCGGTTCGACGCACGCGTGATTTGGATGTCATCAAGGCGGGTGACGACCACCCAACGCAAGTGCTCGACACAATACAAAAAGATGTGGAAAAGAAATCACGTGGTTTGTTTTCACCACTGAAGGTGATTGAGGCGGTGCGTGCTGGTTTGCACATGTCATTTGACGACGCACTCGCGAACGAGCGCCAACTGTTTTTGCAATGCATTGACAGCCCCCAGCGTGCGGGGTTGATTCATGCATTTTTTGCAGAGCGCGAAGTCTTGAAGGTGCCAGAGGTCAAAAACGTCGCCCCTCGCACAGTGGCCAGTGTGGGGGTGATTGGCGGCGGCACCATGGGCGCCGGTATTGCCGTGTCGGTGCTCGATGCGGGCTTGCCCGTGACAATGGTCGAGCGAGATGACGAGGCCGTGGCAAGAGGTCGACACAACGTCGAGAAGGTCTACAACGGCTTGATCGCCAAGGGACGGATGACCGAGCAAGCCAAAGCGCACGTCATGGCCCGCTTTAGCACCAGCACCCACTACGACGCGCTGGCACAAGCTGATTTGGTGATCGAAGCGGTGTTTGAAGAGATGTCGGTCAAGAAGACCGTGTTTGCAGAGCTTGACCGCGTTTGCAAACCCAATGCGGTGATTGCGACTAACACGTCGTACTTAGACATCAATGAAATCGCTGGCAGTATTTCTCGCCCGCAAGATGTGATCGGTCTGCACTTTTTCTCGCCAGCCAACATCATGAAGCTGCTTGAAATTGTGGTGCCCGAGAAGGTGAGTGCAGACGTAGTGGCCACCGCATTTAGCTTGGCCACGCAGCTCAAAAAAGTGCCAGTGCGTGCGGGTGTGTGCGATGGCTTCATTGGCAACCGCATCTTGGCGGTGTATCGCGCAGCAGCAGACCACATGATGGAAGACGGCTGCTCACCCTATGAGATTGATGCAGCCATGCGCGCGTTTGGCTACCCCATGGGCCCCTTTCAAGTGTCAGATTTGGCCGGTGGTGACATCGGCTGGGCCACGCGCAAACGACGTGCGGCCACCCGTGACCCGAAAGCGCGCTATGTGCAAATTGCAGACCGTATTTGCGAACGCGGTTGGTTTGGGCAAAAAACGGGGCGCGGTTATTACCTCTACCCCGAAGGGGCGCGCACAGGGGTGCCTGACCCCGAAGTGTTGCAAATCATCGATGCAGAGCGCGTGCGCGCCAACATTCAACCGCATCCGTTGACCCCAGAGCTGATTGTTCGCAAATACATGGCGGCCATGATCAACGAGGGAGCGAATGTGGTGCACCAAGGCATTGCGTTGCGTCCCTTGGATGTGGATGTCACGTTTGTGCACGGCTACGGTTTCCCTCGGTATCGCGGTGGCCCCATGAAGTACGCCGACATGGTGGGCTTAGAAAACATCTTGGCCGACATTCAAGAGTTTGCGAAGCAAGATCCCTTGTTTTGGCAAGCCTCACCACTGCTGGTGCAGTTGGTGAAAGACGGCAAAAACTTTGACAGCTTGAACCGTTGATTAAAAATTACGTGAAGGATGTGTATGCGTGAAGCGGTCATTGTTTCCACGGCTCGTACCCCACTGACGAAGTCGCACCGTGGTGAGTTCAACGCCATCTCGGGGGCCGAGTTGGCTTCGCATGCGGTGAAAGCGGCGGTGCAACGCTCGGGCGTAGAGACCCAGTTGATTGAAGATGTGATTCTGGGTTGCGGTTACCCAGAGGGGCGCACAGGCCGCAACGTGGCACGCGCCAGTGTGCTGCGTGCGGGGTTGCCACTGAGCATTGCAGGCGCCACCGTGAGCCGTTTTTGTGCTTCGGGTTTGCAAGCCATTGCCACCGCAGCGGGACGCATTGTGGTCGATGGTGCCCCTGTGATGGTGGCGGGCGGGCTTGAGAGCATTTCGGGTTTGCGCCGTGGCCCTGGCACCACGGTGGACGATGGCATTGACCCGTGGATGGCGCAGCACAAACCTGATTTGTACTTGCCCATGATTGAGACGGCAGACATTGTGGCCAAGCGCTATCACATCAGCCGCGAAGAGCAAGACCATTTCTCTGTCGAAAGCCAACGCAAAACGGCCGAGGCACAAGCAGCCGGTCGTTACAAGGAAGAAATCATTTCGGTCACCACCACGATGGCGGTGACCGACAAAGACACCCAGGCTGTGTCGTATCAAGAAGTCACGGTAGACCATGACACCAGCAACCGTCCCGGCACGAGCTATGAGTCGTTGGCCAAGTTGCAAGCGGTGCGTGGTGAGGGGCACTTCATCACGGCAGGCAATGCGTCACAACTCTCCGATGGCGCATCGGCCTGCGTGATGATGGATGGCAAGCGGGCCTCGCAATTGGGCTTGCAGCCCTTGGGGGCGTTTCGCGGCATGGCATTGGCGGGCTGCGAGCCGGATGAAATGGGCATTGGCCCGGTGTACGCCGTGCCGAAGCTGTTGGCGCGTCATGGTCTGACGGTCGACGACATTGATTTGTGGGAACTCAACGAAGCCTTTGCATCGCAATCCATTTATTGCCAAAAGACCTTGGGCATTCCAGATGAGCGTTTGAATGTGAATGGCGGTGCGATTTCCTTAGGCCATCCGTTTGGTATGACAGGGGCACGTTTAGTCGGCCACATCTTGTTAGAGGGCAAACGCCGCAAAGCCAAGTGGGGCGTGGTCACCATGTGTATCGCAGGCGGCATGGGCGCTGCAGGTTTGTTCGAAATATTCTGACCAAGGATCGATATGGATTTGAACTTTACCCCTCAAGAAGAAGCGTTTCGCGAAGAGGTGCGTGCCTTTTTGGCGCACAACCTGTCGGCTGAGTTGTCTGCCAAAGTGCGTGCTGGCGAACATTTGTCCAAGGCTGAGATGGAAGGTTGGCATGCCAAGCTCAATGCGCGTGGCTGGTTGGCCAACCATTGGCCTGAAGAATGGGGCGGCCCTGGTTGGCATGCGGTTGAGAAATTCATTTTTGAAAACGAATGTGCCTTGGCGCACGCGCCGCGGATTGTGCCGTTTGGCGTGAGCATGTTGGGGCCTGTGTTGATGAAGTACGGCAGCGAAGCGCAAAAAGCACATTGGTTGCCGCGCATTTTGGATGGCTCGGACTGGTGGTGTCAGGGGTACTCTGAGCCAGGTTCGGGTTCTGATTTGGCTTCGGTCAAAACCACGGCGGTGCGTGAAGGCGATCACTACATCGTCAATGGTCAAAAAACTTGGACCACGCTGGGTCAATACGCCAACATGATTTTTTGCCTCGTGCGAACAGACCGCGAAGCCAAGTCGCAATCGGGCATTAGTTTTTTGCTGGTGGACATGACATCCCCCGGCATCGAGGTTCGACCCATCATCACCTTGGATGGTGCGCATGAAGTGAACGAAGTGTTTTTCACTGACGTCAAAGTGCCAGCGGCCAACTTGGTGGGCGAAGAAAACAAAGGCTGGACATATGCCAAATACTTGTTGACCTATGAGCGCACCAACATCGCGGGTGTGGGTTTTTCAGTCGCAGGTTTAGAAAAGCTGAAAGTGATTGCAGACCGTGTGCATTGCCATGGCAAACCGTTGTCGCAAGACCCTTTGTTTGCAGCGCGCATGGCCAAGGTCGAGATTGATCTAGAGAACATGAAGACCACCAACATGCGTGTCATTGCGGCAGTGGCTGGTGGTGGCGTGCCGGGTGCTGAAAGCTCGATGCTCAAGATTCGCGGCACTGAAATTCGCCAAGAAATTTTGTCTCTCACCCGTCGTGCCATGGGACCGTATGCGGCACCTTATTTACAAGACACTGCGGGTGTGCACCCGCCGTTCGGGGATGAAGCCGCGGCGAGGGCTGCATCGTCTTATTTCAACAACCGCAAGTTGTCGATCTTTGGCGGCTCTAATGAGATTCAAAAAAACATCATTTCCAAAATGATTTTGGGCCTGTGACGGCTGGCTGCGTGTGAAAGGATAAATCCATGAATTTTGAACCGACCGAAGACCGTCGCATGCTGATGGACAGCTTGAACCGTTTTGTCTCCGAGCAATACGGCGCAGACGTTCGCTCACAAATGGCTTATGGCGTGCAAGGGCACAGCCCCAAGTTGTACGCGCAATTGGCTGAATTAGGCACCATTGGCGCGCTGTTCCCCGAAGAGGTGGGTGGTTTTGCAGGCGCAGGGTTTGACATCAGTGTGGTGTTTGAATGCTTGGGCCGAGGCATCGTGCCTGAACCTTTGTTGGGCGCTTTGTTGGTGGGGCGTGCGTTGATGCTGGCAGGCAGCGAGGCACAAAAAGAACAGTTGCAGCGTTTGATGGATGGCACAGCCATGGCTGCCTTGGCGCATGACGAGCCGGGGGCGCACTATGAGTTGAACCACGTGGCGACGACGGCCCGACGTGAGGGCACGCATTGGGTGCTCAATGGCGTAAAAGGGTTGGTGAGCTTTGGAGAGCAAGCGGATTGCTTGCTGGTGTCCGCACGTACCTCGGGTGACGTCGACAGTGATGTGGGCATCAGCTTGTTCCTCGTGTCGGGGCAGAGCGCAGGCATCACACGCCGATCATTCAACCGCATCGATGGTGGACGTGCGTCTGAGTTGGTGTTTGACCACGTCAAAGTGCCGACCGATGCTTTGTTGGGTGTAGAAGGTGCGGGCCATGCGGTGCTCGAACGTGTGCGAGGCTATGCGTTGCTGGCCGTGTGTGCAGAGGCGGTGGGCGCGATGGACATGGCCAAAGACCAAACCTTGGAGTACTTGCGCACACGCAAGCAGTTTGGTGCGCCGATTGGGAGTTTTCAGGCGCTGCAGCATCGCATGGTGGACGTGTTGTTGGAGGTGGAGCAAGCGCGCTCGGCCGTCATCAATGCGGCGGCAGCCATTGAGGACGAAGACCGTGTGGTGCGAGAAAAAGCGTTGTCGGCAGCGAAATACAGCATTGGCCGCATTGGCACCTTGGTGGCTGAGGAAAGTATTCAGTTGCACGGTGGCATTGGCATGACTTGGGAGTTACCCCTGTCCCACTATGCCAAGCGATTGGTGATGATTGACCATGAGTTTGGTGATGAGGATCACCATTTGGCACGTTTCATCGCCTTGAGCCGAACACACTGAGTCAAAAGACATCCATGACACACGTATTGCTGACCCGTCGCGAAGGGGCTGTGTTGGTCTTGTCCAATCACAACATCGCTGCGCGCAATGCCTTGAGCTTTGAGTTCTACACCGCAGTGACCCATGCGTTGCGTGAGGCAGCCCAAGACCCATCGATCGGCGCGATTGTGCTCACCGGCGAAGGCGGGCACTTCTGTTCAGGGGGGGACTTGCGCCAATTGGCCAAGCGACGTGACCTGTCGTTGCAAGAGCGTCGTGTGCGGCTTGAGGGCTTGCATGATTTGATTCGTGCGGTGCGTGATTGCACCAAGCCCGTGATCGCAGCGGTAGAAGGTGCCGCAGCAGGCGCAGGGCTGTCACTGGCGATGGCGTGCGACATGCTGGTGGCCGCCCAAGATGCCAAGTTCACGGTGGCGTATGTGAAAGTTGGCCTCACGCCTGATGGTGGTGCGACCGCATTTCTGGCGGAGTTTGTGTCGCGACAAGTGTTGACCGAGTTGTGCTTGACTGGCACCCCCCTCAGTGGCGAGCAGATGCACGCCTTGGGTGCAGTCAATCGACTCGTGGCCTCTGGCGCTGCGTTGTCAACAGCCATCGCGCTGGCCGCGGAAATTTCACACGGTCCGCAGCAGGCGATGGGCCGTATCAAAAATTTGTGCCGCCATGCGATGAGAAATTCGCTGGAAGATCAACTTGAACTCGAAGCGCAATCCATGGTCGAGGCCATGGGGGGCGATGAGTCCAAGGAGGGCATTGATGCCTTTCTGAACAAGCGGCAACCCAACTTCACCCAACTACGTCAGGTCAGCGAATGAGTACCACAGCTTCACCTTCAGAGCATGATTTGCCTTTGGCAGGCATCCGTGTGTTGGATCTTTCACGCGTGTTTGCGGGCCCTATGTGCGGCATGGTTTTGGGGGACTTTGGTGCGGAAGTGATCAAAGTGGAGCACCCAGGCCGTGGTGACGATACGCGCGATTGGGGCATTCGCATTGGCAAGACTGAGACCACCTATTACAACAGCATGAACCGCAACAAGCGGTCCATCACGGTGGATCTTCAATCTGCCGAAGGGTTGAAAATCATCCACGACTTGCTGCCTCAGTGTGATGTAGTGATTCACAACTTCAAAACGGGGGGGGCTGAAAAATTAGGCATCGGTTACGAACAGCTCAAAACCATCAAACCTGATTTGATTTATTGCGCCGTGGCCGGCTACGACACCAGCGGCCCAGAGGCGCGTCGACCTGGCTACGACTTGGTGATTCAAGCCGAAGCTGGCTTGATGGCACTCAACGGCGATGCCCATATGCCACCTTTGAAATTTGGCGTGGCGGTGGTGGACTTGATGACCGGGATGTATTCGGCGCAAGCGATTTTGGCGGCTTTGTTGCGTCGTGAACGTCGTGGGGTGGGGCAACTCATTGAAATGGCCTTGTATGACTGTGGCTTGTCTGTCTCTGGCTATTACGGCTTGGATGCCTTGCATCTCGGGCGTGACCCCGAGCGCTATGGCAACGCACATCCTTCGATCGTGCCGTATGGCATGTACGACGCGGCAGATGGACCGCTGATCATCGCGGTGGGCAACAACGCACAGTTCGATAAATTTTGCCGTCACGTGATCATGCGACCAGACATTGTGGAGAACCCACTGTTTGCCACCAACGTCGAGCGAGCCAAAAACCGCAAAGAGTTAGGGCCTATGCTCAAGGCCTTGATTCAGACATTCCCACGCGAGCTGTTGTTGGAGCGCCTGACTGCCGCGGGCATACCTTGCGGCAAAGTGGCGGGCTTGCATGAGGCATTGACGAGCGAGCGGTCACGCCGTGGCCATATGGTGCAAGACATGCCGCATCCTGTGGTGGGCACGACGCCTGTGTTTGCACCACCGTACCGTTTGGATGGACAACGCTTGCCCATTCGCAAGGCACCCCCGACCTTGGGTGAGGGGACGCGTGCTGTGTTGCAAGAGCTGTTGTCGATGAGTGACAGTCAACTGGAGGCCTTGCAAGCGGCTGGCGTGTTGACACTGCCGACGGCGTGATGGACTAACTTTTAGGAGATGTCTATGAGTGTGAAGCAAGCAATCAAGTTCATGGGTCGATGGATGTGGATGGGTTGTGTTCTGGCGGCGACCATGACGGGTGTGCAGGCTCAGCAGGCAGGTTGGCCCGATAAGCCCATCAAGCTGGTGGTGCCTTTTCCAGCGGGTGGTCCAACGGATACGGCTTCGCGCATCGTGGGGCAGCGTTTGGCGGAGCGCCTCAAGCAAACGGTGGTGGTCGAAAACCGAGCGGGTGCTTCTGGCGCGATTGCTGCCGCGCAAGTGGCCAAAAGCGCACCCGATGGCAACACCTTGATGATGTTGGCCACACCCACCATGTTGGCCCCGCATTTCAACAAAGCGGCAGGCTATGACACCACCAAAGATTTCATGCCAGTTGCCACCGTGTATGACTTGCCCATCGTCATTGTGGTCAACACCACCTTGCTGCCGGATGTGACCGATTTGGCCAAGCTCATCGCGCATGCCAAGGCGCAAACAAAGCCAATGAACTACACCAGCTCAGGTGTGGGCAGTTTCGGCCACCTCAGCATGGAGTTGTTGCAACAGTTGGCAGGTTTCGAAATGCAACATGTCCCCTACAAAGGGGGAGTGCCTGCCATCACCGACACGATCGGGGGCGTGGTACCTGTCATGTATTCAGACTTGGTGGCCGCGTTGCCGCACATCAAGTCCGGCAAGTTGCGTGCGATCGCCATTGGGTCACCTCAACGTGTGAACGTGGTGCCTGATGTGAAGACCATTTCAGAGCAAGGCATCAAAGGCTATGACGCTGTGTCGTGGGGAGGCTTGTTGGTGACCAAGGGCACCCCTAAGGCCATCGTGGACCGATTGGCCAGCGAGGTGCAAGAGATCTTGGCCGAGAAAGACATACAAGACAAATTGCGCGATGCGGGTTGCATTGCCAGTTTTCAAGGGCCTACGTTGATGGGGCAACGCATTCAGAATGACTATGCCAAATGGGGCCGTGTGATTCGCGATAGAAGTGTTTCAAACGAGTAAAAATAAACAGGAGACAAGCATGTGGAATAACCAATCTCGCCGTCACACACTGGCCACTGCTGCCATGATGTTGATGGCCTTGTGCGTGGGCACATCTGCTCAAGCGCAGGCCTACCCCAATAAGCCGATCAAGTTGATCGTGCCTTATGCACCGGGTGGTGCCACAGACATCATTGCGCGTACCTTGGCCGAGAAACTCTCAGACCGTTTGGGTCAGCCCGTGCTCATCGACAACCGAGCAGGCGCAGGGGGTGTGACAGGCACTGATGCAGCGGCCAAGGCAGCACCCGATGGCTATACCTTTTTGGTGACGTTGGGTACCACGGTGTTGATCAATCAGTTCTTGTATGAAAAGCTGCCCTACAACCCAGGGCGTGATTTTTCATTGGTCTCGCAACTTGCCTTGGCTCCTGTCACGTTGTTGGTGAACCCCAACTCGGGCATCAACAACGCGAATGACTTGAAAGCAAGCATTCTCAAGAATCCTAAAAAAATGTCTTATGGCTCTTGGGGCATGGGCTCGTACGCACACCTTGCGGGTGCCTATCTCAGTCAAAGCCTGTCTGCAGACTTGACGCACGCGGCCTACAAAGGGGAGGCTCCCATGCTGCAAGACTTGGTGGGCGGTCAGATTGACTTTGCCTTTGCCAGCGCACAAACCGCCAAGCCCTACATTGATTCGGGCAAGTTGCGCTCCATTGCGGTGACCGGTGAGCAACGCATGAGCGTGTTGCCCTCCATTCCCACCATGCGTGAACAAGGTTTCAAAGACGACATCTTCCGGGTGACAGGCTGGATTGCAATGGCTGCACCTGCCAAAACACCCAACGATGTGGTGCAACGTGTGTCGGCTGAAGTGCGTGCGATTGTGGCTTTGCCAGAAACACAGGATCGCATCAACAAGATGGGTTTTATGCCCGTGGGCAACACGCCTGAGCAGTTCTCGGTCATTTACAAAAATGAATTCCCCGTGTGGGAACGTGTCGTCAAACTGTCTGGTGCTAAGCTAGATTGATCGTTCAATTTTTGAAATTTTTTTGAGTAAAGAAATCAACCAATGCGTACTTCTAGTTTTTCTTGGGAAGACCCCTTTCAACTTGATTCTCAATTGACCGGCGACGAACGTCAGGTCAAAGAAGCCGCGGCTTCTTATTGCCAAGAACGTTTGGCTCCACGTGTGTTGGAAGCTTTCCGTCATGAGAAAACCGATCCTTCTATCTTTCGCGAAATGGGTGAACTGGGCTTGTTAGGCCCCACCATTCCTGAAGCCTATGGTGGCGCTGGTTTGAACTATGTGTGCTACGGCTTGGTGGCCCGCGAAGTCGAGCGTGTGGACTCCGGCTATCGCTCCATGATGAGCGTGCAGTCCTCTTTGGTGATGGTGCCCATCAACGAATTCGGCACAGAAGCCCAAAAACAAAAATACTTGCCCAAGCTCGCCACGGGCGAGTGGATTGGGTGCTTTGGTTTGACCGAACCCAACCACGGCTCAGACCCAGGGAGCATGATCACGCGGGCTAAAAAAGTCGCTGGCGGCTATTCGCTCTCAGGTGCCAAGATGTGGATCACCAACAGCCCGATTGCCGATGTGTTTGTGGTGTGGGCCAAAGACGATGCAGGTGCGATTCGTGGCTTCATTTTGGAAAAAGGCTGGAAAGGCTTGAGCGCTCCTGCGGTACACGGCAAGGTGGGTCTGCGTGCGTCCATCACGGGTGAAATCGTGATGGACGAGGTGTTCGTGCCAGAAGAAAACGCGTTCCCTGATGTGCGTGGCCTCAAAGGTCCGTTCACCTGCTTGAACAGCGCGCGTTACGGCATTGCTTGGGGCGCTTTGGGGGCTGCGGAGGATTGTTTCCACCGCGCACGCCAATACGTGTTGGACCGTCAGCAGTTTGGGCGTCCACTGGCTGCCAATCAACTGATTCAAAAGAAGTTGGCCGACATGCTGACTGAGATTTCGCTGGGCTTGCAAGGTTGCTTGCGTTTGGGGCGCATGAAAGACGAGGGCATTGCGGCCGTAGAAATTACCTCCATCCTCAAGCGCAACAGCTGCGGCAAGTCGCTGGACATCGCACGCATGGCACGCGACATGATGGGCGGCAACGGCATTTCAGATGAATTTGGTGTGGCCCGCCATTTGGTGAACCTTGAGGTGGTGAACACCTACGAAGGCACGCATGATGTGCATGCTTTGATCTTGGGTCGTGCCATCACGGGCATCGCCGCGTTCAGCAATTAAGCCCGCTTCTTTGCTTACGCGTACTCAGCCAGCGCCGCTTTCATCTTCTTCATGGCGGCCACTTCAATTTGGCGAATGCGTTCAGCGCTCACGCCGTATTCAGCAGCCAAGTCGTGCAGTGTCATGCCGCCTGAACCGTTGTCTTGCACTTTGAGCCAACGCTCTTCCACGATGCGGCGGCTGCGCTCGTCGAGCACGTTCAGTGCTGCGGCAATGCCGTCAGACGCCAACACATCGCGCTGGTGTGCGGCAATCATGGCGGTGGGCTCGTGGTTGGTGTCGGTTAAGTAGGCGATGGGGCCAAAGGCCTCGTCGCTGTCTTCGTTGGGCGTAGGGTCGAGCAGCACATCGCCGCCAGACATGCGCATTTCCATCTCCAGCACGTCTCGGGCTTGACGTT
>Ga0228700_1000231_pt1 | contig 53956 bp, 48 predicted proteins | sample McNCre317_Aug_MG_FD_178019 | JGI IMG/M metagenome (GOLD analysis project Ga0228700, IMG submission 178019) | Freshwater microbial communities from McNutts Creek, Athens, Georgia, United States - 3-17_Aug_MG | ecosystem: Environmental > Aquatic > Freshwater > Creek | place: USA: Georgia...
GGAAAGAAAACTTCATCATGAATGACTTTCGCCGCACCGTTTTGTGGGTGATTTTTGGTTTCTCCATGGTTCTTTTGTGGGACCAGTGGCAAGTCCATAACGGAAACAAAGCCACGTTCTTCCCCACGCCTGCGCAGCATGCCAAAGTAGCCGAGGCCGCAGCTTCGGGGACACCACAAGCGGCGGGCGTTCCTGCTGCGGTGGTCACACAAAACGCAGCCACGGTGCCTGCTGTTGAAACCCGTGCAGGCACCAAAGAGTTGGTGCAAGTGGAAACAGATGTGTTCAAACTCAGCTTTGACACCGAAGGCGGAACCTTGGCTCGCGTGGAGTTGCTCAAGCACGACGATGAGCAAAAGCCGGGTCACAAAATTGTGTTGTTGGACGACAGCAAAGACCGCATCTACACCGCACAAACGGGCTTGATTTCAAGCACCCCTGGCGTGGCATTGCCCACACACAAATCGGTGATGACAGTTCGCCCCGGCGCACGCAAGCTCAAAGACGGTGACAACGAGTTGTCCATCACGTTTGAGTCAGCTGTGCAAGGTGGCGTGAAGTTGGTCAAGACCTACACTGTCAAGCGCGGCGCTTACGACATGGCGGTCAAGCAAGACATCGTGAACACCGGTACACAAGATGTGGCTCCTCAGTTGTATTTCCAATTGGTGCGCGACGGCAACAAGCCTGCTGGCGAATCGTCGTTCTATTCAACCTTCACAGGCCCTGCGATTTACACAGACGCCAAGAAGTACCAAAAAGCAGAATTCGCTGACATCAAAAAGAAAAAAGTGGAGGTTGAAAAACAATCCAACACGGGCTACATCGCCATGGTGCAGCACTACTTTGCCAGCGCTTGGATCTTGCCCGAAGGCATGAACCGCGACATTTCTTTGGATGCGGTGGACATTGGTTCTGCCATGCCCGATTGCTGCTACCGCGTGACAGCCATTGCACCTTTGGACGCCATCAAGCCCGGCCAAAGCAAGAGCGTGACAGCTACCTTCTACGCAGGTCCCCAAGAAGAGAAAAAACTCGAAGCTTTGTACCCAGGCTTGGAATTGGTCAAGGACTACGGTTGGTTGACCATCTTGGCCAAGCCTTTGTTCTGGTTGTTGGATCAACTCAACAGCATTTTGAAAAACTGGGGCTGGTCCATCGTTAGCTTGGTGGTCTTGCTCAAAGCTGGTTTCTATTGGCTGAATGCACATGCCTACCAAAGCATGGCCAAGATGAAAGCCATCAATCCCAAAATCATGGAAATGCGTGAGCGTCTGAAAGACAACCCGCAACAAATGCAAATGGAGATGATGAAGATTTATCGCGAAGAGAAGGTCAACCCCATGGGCGGTTGCGTTCCGATTGCGTTGCAAATCCCCGTGTTCATTGCTTTGTACTGGGTGCTGTTGTCTACCGTTGAAATCCGCAATGCACCTTGGGTGGGTTGGATTCACGACTTGTCGGCACCTGACCCGTACTTCATCTTGCCTTTGGTGATGACGCTCACAACGCTGTTGCAAACCGCCTTGAACCCCGCACCACCAGACCCCATGCAAGCCAAGATGATGTGGATCATGCCGCTGGCATTCAGCGTGATGTTCTTCTTCTTCCCCGCCGGTTTGGTGTTGTACTGGATCACCAACAACGTGTTGTCGATCGCGCAGCAGTGGGTCATCAACACCCGCATGGGCGTACCACCGCAATTCAACTTGCCTAAGTTCTAAACGAGGAACCCAATTTTCAAAAGCCCGCCTCCTTCATCGGTTGGCGGGTTTTTTTCTGGACAATCTAGCCATGCTTGCTCAACACGACGCCCCCATCATTGCCATTGCCACTGCACCCGGTCGAGGGGCCGTGGGCATTGTGCGGGTGAGCGGCAAAAACTTGGCAGCGTTGGTTCAAGCCTTGTGTGGGCGAACACTCAAGCCTCGCGAAGCGACCTATTTGTCTTTGCTTGATGAGGGCGGTGTGCCGATCGATCATGTGTTGGCCTTGCACTTTCCGGGCCCCAACAGTTACACCGGCGAAGACGTGTTGGAGTTGCAAGCCCACGGTGGCCCTGTGGTGTTGCAGCTCATCTTGGCGCGTTGCCTGCGCGCGGCCGCCACGTTGAATGAGCAGAACAAACCATTGCTCGGTGGCCTGCGCTTGGCGCAGCCCGGCGAGTTCACGCAACGTGCCTTCTTGAATCACAAGCTCGACTTGGCCCAAGCCGAAGCCGTGGCCGATTTGATTGATGCCAGCACCGAAGCCGCCGCACGCGGCGCCAGTCGCTCGCTGGCGGGGGCGTTCTCAAACGAAATTCATCAGCTCCGTGATGCGCTCATACATTTGCGCATGTTGGTTGAAGCCACGCTGGACTTTCCCGAAGAAGACATCGACTTTTTAAAGCAAGCCGATGCACAAGGACAGCTCAACCGCTTGCAAGACAACTTGGGCCGTGTGATGGCCCAAACCAAACAAGGCGCGTTGTTGCGCGAAGGCATACGCGTGGTCATTGCAGGCCAGCCCAATGCAGGCAAAAGCTCGTTGCTCAACGCATTGGCGGGCGCTGAGTTGGCCATCGTCACGCCCATTGCAGGCACCACGCGCGATGTGGTGCAGCAAACCATTCAAATCGAAGGCGTGCCCTTGCACGTGGTGGATACCGCAGGCTTGCGCGAACACCCGGATGTGGACGAGGTGGAGCGCATTGGCATCGCACGCGCATGGGATCAAATTGGCCAAGCCGATGCGGTGTTGTTCTTGCACGACCTCACGCGCAAAGACGACGCGGCCTACGCCGCCGCAGACGCGCAAATTGAACACACCCTCCAAGACAAGTTAGACGCCCATGTGCGCGTGTTGCACCTCTGGAACAAAGCCGATGCAGGTCACGTGACGACCACACAACCAAGCCAAGACGCAGCTGCAACGCACATCACCTTGTCGGTCAAAACCGGTGATGGCTTGCCTGCCCTGCGTCAACAACTGCTGAACGTGGTGGGCTGGCAAGGTGGTAGCGCCGAAGGCATGTTCATGGCGCGCGAACGACATGTGCAGGCTTTGCACGAGGTGGACGAGCATCTGATGCAGGCGAACGCGAGCTTGCAGGCCCAAGTGCCCGCACTCGATCTGCTGGCCGAAGAGTTGCGCCTGAGCCAAAACGCGCTCAATACCATCACGGGCGAGTTCACGCCGGATGATTTGCTGGGTGTGATCTTCTCGAGCTTTTGCATCGGCAAATAAGCTCACCCCGCCGATAAAATGAACGCATGACCCAAAAACATGCACACACCACCGGCACACCCGTGCAGGCGGATGACCAGCGTATCTTGCAACTGGCCCACGACACGTTAGACATCGAAGCCGAGGCCGTTCGCCATTTGCGCAACGGTTTGTCGCCTAGCTTTGTGCAAGCCGTGCGCGCCATTCTCAAAGTCACTGGCCGCGTCGTGGTGATGGGCATGGGCAAGAGCGGCCACGTGGGCCGCAAGATCACCGCCACATTGGCCTCGACCGGTACGCCCGCCATGTTTGTGCACCCAGCCGAAGCCAGCCATGGCGACCTCGGCATGGTCAAAGACACCGACCTCGTGATTGCGATTTCAAACAGCGGCGAAAGCGATGAACTAGCCGCCATCATCCCCGTGCTCAAACGCCAAGGCGTGCCACTGGTGGCCCTCACCGGCGGGGCGCAATCCACATTGGCCAACCATGCCGACATCGTGCTCAACACAGGCGTGTTGAAAGAGGCATGCCCACTCAATTTGGCTCCCACGGCCAGCACCACCGCACAAATGGCGATGGGCGATGCGTTGGCGGTTGCTCTGTTGGATGCCCGAGGTTTCAAAGCCGAAGACTTCGCACGCTCACACCCCGGTGGTGCGTTGGGCCGTCGCTTGCTCACCCACGTGAGCGATGTCATGCGTAGCGGTGACGCTGTGCCAAGCGTGTTGCCAACGGCGACCTTCAGCGACTTGATGCGCGAGATGAGCGCCAAAGGCCTGGGTGCATCCGCCATCGTGGACGCCAACCAAAAAGTCTTGGGCATCTTCACCGATGGTGATTTGCGCCGCTTGATTGAAACCGGCACCGACATGCGCCAACTCATGGCACAGCAAGTGATGCACGCCAACCCCCGCACGGTGCGCGCAAGCGCCTTGGCTGCCGAAGCCGCGGAACTGATGGAGTTGCACCGCATCACCAGCGTGTTGGTGGTGGACGAGCAAGGCATTTTGTGTGGCGCAATCAACACCAACGACCTGATGCGCGCGAAAGTCATTTGATGAGCACACACACACCCGCCCTGAACTTTGACCCCGCTTTGCTGTTGCGCGCACAAGGCGTGCGCGTGGCGTTCTTTGACGTGGATGGCGTGCTCACCGATGGCGGCTTGTTGTTCACGGAGCAGGGCGAAACCATCAAGCGGTTTTGCACACTCGATGGCCATGGCTTGAAGATGTTGCAAAAGGCGGGTATCACGCCTGCGGTCATCACTGGGCGTGATAGCGCCCCCTTGCGTGTGCGACTCAAAGCCCTTGGCATTGCCCATGTGCGCTACGGCACAGAGGACAAGGCCCCAGCGGCACAAGAAATATTGAATGAGTTGGGTTTGCAGTGGTCGCAGGCTGCGCACATGGGAGATGACTGGCCGGACCTCGCTGTGATGACCCGAGCTGCTTTTGCCTGTGCGCCGAGCAATGCACACATGGAAGTCAAAGCTGTTTCTCACTACGTCACGGAGCGAGAAGGAGGCAACGGGGCGGTTCGAGAGTTTTGTGATCTGCTTCTCGTCGCCAGCGGTCGGTACGTTGATTTGTTACAAGGCTACATGGCATGAGCGCAGCAGCGCCTCTGTCATTGCTGATACGTATGCGTCGTGCGGTTGACCGCATGGCGGTTTATTTGCCATTGGTTCTGATGGGACTCATGGCGATGACCAGTTATTGGCTGGTGCGTAGTACGCCTCAGTTCGGTGAGCCGGAGGCGGAAGCGCTTGCACGACATGAGCCCGATTACTACATGCGTGATTTCTCAGTCAAGGTTTTTACAGCCGATGGGCACCTCAAAAGCGAAATGTTGGGTGTAGAGGGGCGGCACTATCCAGATACGGACACGCTAGAAATCGACCAGCCGCGCATTCGCATCTTGGGCGAACAAGGTCATGTCACTACCGCTAGGGCTGTGCGGGGTTTGGTCAATGCAGATGGTTCGGAAGCCCAGCTATTTCACAACGCCGTTGTGGTGAAAGAAGCCACCGTCAATGCCCAAGGCGTTGCAGTTCCACGTAGTGAGTTACAAAGCGAGTTTCTTCACTTTTTTGGCAATACTGAGCAGGTGCGATCTCATTTGCCGGTGGTCGTGATTCGCGGAGACGGCGACCGTTTCACGGGAGATGGCATGGGTTTTGACAACTTAGGTCGCTCGATGGAGCTCAATGGTCGCGTGCGAGGTGTGATGCAACCACGCAAAAACAACAACAAATAAAAAAGGCTCCCTTGGGAGCCTTTTGATTTGCAGTGAAGCAGATCGATCAGTAGCTGTTGCCACCACCGAAACCACCGCGACCACCGCCGCCGCCTTCGCGACGACCACCGCCGTTGCCGCCACCGCCGTAGGGGCTACGGAAACCGCCGCCGCCGCCTTCACGACCGCCACCACCGTAGCCGCCACCACCACCGAAACCGCCGGTGCGGGGAGGACGTGGCTCCATGGGGCGAGCTTCGTTCACCACGAGGCTACGACCACCCAAAGGTGCGCCGTTCATGCCTTCGATGGCAGCTTGCGCTTCGGCATCGCTGCCCATTTCGACGAAACCAAAACCTTTAGAACGGCCTGTGTCGCGCTCCATCATCACTTTGGCGCTGGTCACAGAGCCGAATTGACCGAAAGATTGCTCGAGGTCGTTGTCACGTACCGAGTATGGCAAGTTGCCAACGTACAGTTTGTTGCCCATGAAAGGGACTCCTTAAAACACATAAAACTAAGCGATGGAGTCCCGAACCGAAACTGACCGATCACCAAACACAACCCCATCTGTGACATGCACCGACGAAGCTACGGCCATTATGGAGCACAAGTTGACTGAATTACCAAGCGTTTACCTGTATTTAGACCAATTCATGCCCTAAAAACCACAGAAAGCAGGGCTTACCAGCTCACTTCACGATCGGGGGACGATGTGATTTTGTGAACAGTCAAGTCAGCACCTTCAAATTCTTCCTCTTGGCTCATGCGCAAACCGAGCGTCATTTTGAGTACGCCGTACACCACGAAGCCGCCGGTCAAGGCCCAAGCCACACCCATGGCCGTACCGGCCAATTGCGCGGTGAAGTTGATGCCACCCATACCGCCCATCGCCTGCGTGCCAAAAATGCCAGCGGCAATGCCGCCCCACGTGCCGCACAAACCGTGCAAAGGCCACACACCCAACACGTCGTCAATGCGCCACTTGTTTTGTGTGAGTGTGAACATCACCACAAAAATGCCACCGGCTACTGCGCCCACCACCAACGCGCCCATGGGGTGCATCAAATCTGAACCTGCACACACAGCCACCAAACCTGCCAAGGGGCCGTTGTGCACAAAGCCGGGGTCGTTCTTGCCCATGATGAGCGCGACCAAGGTGCCGCCCACCATCGCCATCAACGAGTTCACGGCGACCAAGCCAGAAATCTTGTCGAGCGTTTGTGCGCTCATCACGTTGAAGCCAAACCAGCCCACGATCAAAATCCAAGCGCCCAAAGCGAGGAACGGAATGCTTGAGGGGGGATGTGCAGAAATCGCCCCGTCTTTGCGGTAACGGTTGCTGCGTGCGCCGAGCAACAGCACAGCGGGTAACGCAATCCAGCCGCCGACGGCGTGCACCACCACAGAGCCAGCGAAGTCGTGGAACTCATCACCGGTCAATGCTTTGATCCACGCCTGAAAGCCGAAATGTTGGTTCCAAGCGATGCCCTCGAAGAAGGGGTACACAAAGCCAACGATCACCGCCGTGGCGATCAGCTGGGGCCAAAACTTGGCGCGTTCGGCAATACCGCCCGAGATGATGGCGGGAATGGCCGCAGCAAATGTCAGCAAGAAAAAGAACTTCACCAACTCGTAGCCGTTTTTGTCGGCCAAGGATTCCGCGCCCATCATGAAGCTGGCGCCATAAGCCACGCCGTAGCCCACGACAAAGTAAGCAAGCGTGGACACACAGAAGTCCACCAAAATTTTCACCAGTGCATTCACTTGGTTTTTGCGACGAACCGTGCCCAGTTCTAGAAATGCGAAACCTGCGTGCATGGCGAGCACCATGATGGCGCCGAGCAGAATGAACAAAGCATCTGCGCCCTGTTTGTGTGCATCCATAAGTTAATCCTTGGAGTTTTGTTTTATTTTGGTGCGTTTTTGCACCCTTGTTTTGATATGCACCGGATGTATGCAAAAAATGCACCAAAGGGCGAAAAATGGTGCGCGGTAGGATCCCCGCATGGAAGCTTTTTTGATCTCGACTGGCATTGTCGCCCTCGCCGAAATGGGCGACAAGACGCAACTTTTATCCCTCGTGCTGGCGGCACGTTTTCGCAAACCTTGGCCCATCGTGTGGGGCATTTTGGTGGCCACCTTGGCCAATCACGCCTTGGCCGGTGGCCTGGGTACTTGGATCACGGGTCTTATGGGTCCAACGATTTTGCGTTGGGTGCTGGGCGTGTCGTTCTTGGCCATGGCCGCGTGGATGCTGGTGCCCGACACGTTGGACGACGATGACGCAGATGTGAAGCCCAAATTTGGTGTGTTTGGCACCACCGTGATCGCCTTTTTCTTGGCCGAGATGGGTGATAAAACCCAAATTGCCACCGTCATGTTGGCGGCTGAATACCAATCGTGGGTGTGGGTGGTGGCGGGCACTACGTTGGGCATGATGCTGGCCAACGCGCCCGTGGTGTGGTTTGGCGAGCGCATCACGCGCTTGGTGCCGCTCACGTGGGTGCACCGCATCAGCGCGGTGGTGTTTGTGGTGTTGGGGCTCTTGGTGTTGTTGGGCAGCGAAGCGCCAGAGACACACCGCAGGTCACAAGATGCCGCCGCACAAATGGCGGCGCCTAGCGAGCCTGCCTCGGCCGCATCCGCCGCATCGAGCGCGCCATAAAAAACGCCAGTGCATTTGACGCACTGGCGGTGTTGAGATCACAGGGCGCGCAACGGTGCCGATGTGCCTTATTTACCGATGACGCGCACCATCTCCAAACACTTGTTGGAATAGCCCCACTCGTTGTCGTACCAGCTGACGATTTTGATGAACGTGCTGTCCAGCGCAAGGCCCGCATCGGCGTCAAACACCGAGGTGCAAGGCTCGCCACGGAAGTCGGTGGAGACCACTTTTTCGTCGGTGTAGCCCAGCACGCCTTTGAGGGCGCCACGGCTTTGTGCTTTCATCTCTGCACAAATCTCTTGGTAGGTGGCCTCTGTGTTGAGCTCCACCGTCAAATCGACCACCGACACGTCGGATGTCGGCACGCGGAACGCCATGCCTGTGAGCTTGCCCTTGACTTCGGGAATCACCACGCCCACCGCCTTGGCTGCGCCGGTGCTAGACGGGATGATGTTTTCCAAAATGCCGCGGCCGCCGCGCCAGTCTTTGTTGGAGGGGCCGTCCACGGTTTTTTGAGTGGCCGTGGTGGCGTGCACGGTGGTCATCAGCCCGCGCTTGATGCCCCACTTGTCGTTCAGCACTTTGGCCACGGGGGCCAAGCAGTTGGTTGTGCACGAGGCGTTGGAGATGATGGGTTGGCCCGCGTACGTGGCGTGGTTCACGCCGTACACAAACATGGGCGTGTCGTCTTTGGAGGGGGCTGACATCAGCACCTTCTTGGCACCTGCGGCCAAGTGCTTTTCGGCGCTGGCGTGGTCCAAGAAAAGGCCGGTGGATTCCACCACCACATTGGCGCCTACCTCGTTCCACTTCAAGGCCGCAGGGTCGCGCTCTTGGGTGAGGCGAATGCGTTTGCCGTTGACGACCAAGTGGTTGCCGTCGACCGACACCTCGCCTTGAAAGCGGCCGTGCACGCTGTCGAACTTGAGCATGTACGCCAAGTAGTCGGGCTCCAACAAGTCGTTGATGCCGACCACTTCGATGTCGTGGAAGTTTTGAATGGCGGCGCGAAACACCATGCGTCCGATGCGGCCAAAGCCGTTGATGCCGATTTTGATGGTCATGTTTGTCTCCAGAGAATGCTTGCATTGTATGAAACTTTGTTACATAAATTCAAGTGAATTTTTGTATCTTTTTTACGGCGCATTGGGGGAAGAAAAGCGACAGACGAAAAAAAGGCGCCCGAAGGCGCCTAGCGGTGAGAGCAGAGAAGGTTTACTTCTTTGCCACCACGCGAATCATTTCCAAGCATTGCTTGGCGTAACCCCACTCGTTGTCATACCAAGTGACAACTTTCATGAAGGTCTTGTCCAAAGCGATGCCGGCCGTGGCATCAAACACAGAAGCGCATGGCTCACCGCGGAAGTCCGTGGAGACCACTTTCTCGTCGGTGTAGCCGAGCACGCCCTTCAAGGCGCCTTGGCTCTGTGCTTTCATTTCTGCGCAAACTTCGTCGTAACTGGCTTCTTTTTCCAACTCGATGGTGAGGTCAACCACAGACACGTCAGACGTGGGCACGCGGAAAGCCATACCTGTGATTTTTTGGTTCACTTCTGGAATCACTTTGCCCACCGCTTTAGCTGCGCCGGTGCTGGATGGGATGATGTTTTCCAAAATACCGCGGCCACCGCGCCAGTCTTTGCGCGATGAGCTGTCCACGGTGGCTTGGCTGGCGGTGGCGGCGTGGACGGTGGTCATCAAACCGCGCTTGATGCCCCATTTGTCGTTCAATACCTTGACCACGGGGGCCAAGCAGTTGGTCGTGCACGAGGCGTTGGACACAATGGTTTCGCCCGCGTATTTTTGGTGGTTCACGCCGTACACAAACATGGGCACGCTGTCTTTGGAGGGTGCCGAAATAACCACTTTTTTCGCGCCGGCATCGATGTGCAATTGGCAGGTAGGTTCGGTCAAGAAGTGGCCTGTGCATTCGAGCACGATGTCCACACCCATAGCGCCCCAGCGGAGGTTGCTTGCGTCTCGCTCGTGCGAGAGCTGAATTTTTTTACCGTTGACGATGAGCGCGTCTTCGGTGTGCTCCACGGTGCCATCAAAGCGGCCATGCACGCTGTCGTACTTGAGCATGTAGGCCAAGTAGTCGGCCGACTTGGGGTCGTTGATGCCCACGACTTCGATGTCTTTGTAGCCGTGCTTAAGCGCAGCGCGCAAGGCCAAGCGTCCGATACGGCCAAAGCCGTTGATGCCGATTTTGATGGTCATGTGAAACCTTAGGAGGAAGTTAAAAACTGGTTTTGATTCAGCCGCGTTGCAGCGCTGCTTGAACGGTGTCGGCCACGTTCTCAGGCGTGAAACCGAAGTGTTGGAACAGCACCGGCGCGGGCGCCGATTCGCCGTAGGTGTCGATGCCGACCACGGCAGACACGCCGTATTTCCACCAGCCGTCGGTCGAGCCCATTTCAACGGCCACGCGAGGCACGCCAGCAGGCAACACGGCCGATTTGTAGGCCACGCTTTGGCGGTCAAAGGTGGTCGTGCTGGGCACAGACACCACACGCACGGCAATCTTGCGTTCGGCTAACAAAGCTTGTGCTTTCAAAGCCAACTGCACTTCAGAACCCGTGGCCATCAACACCGCTTGTGCTTTTTTCTTGATGCCCACTTCGCTTGGCTCAGCCAGCACGTAAGCGCCTTTGCTGATGGCATCGAGGCCCGACACTTCGCCTGCCTTTTTGTCGGCAGCGGTATCGCCCTTGGGCAAGTAAGGCAGGTTTTGACGGCTCAACAACAAGGCCGTTGGGCGATTGGCATTTTGCAAAGCCACAGCCCAAGCCACGGCAGTTTCAGCGGTGTCAGCAGGGCGCCACACGTCGAGGTTGGGAATCAAACGCAAGGAAGCGGCGTGTTCGATGGATTGGTGGGTCGGACCGTCTTCGCCCAAACCGATGGAGTCGTGGGTGAACACGTGCACCACGCGCTGCTTCATCAGCGCGGCCATGCGGATGGCGTTGCGTGAGTAGTCGCTGAAGGTGAGGAACGTGCCGCCGTAGGGAATGAAACCGCCGTGCAACGCCACGCCGTTCATGATGGCAGCCATGCCGAATTCGCGCACACCGTAGTTGATGTGGCGACCGCCTTGGCCAGCTTCGTTTTTGACCACGTGGCCCGCCGCGTCAAAGCGCAGGTTAGGCGTGGACTTCGTGTTGGTCAGGTTCGAGCCGGTCAAGTCGGCGCTGCCACCCAAGAGTTCAGGCAGGGCTGCGGTGAAGGCTTCCAACGCCAATTGGCTGGCTTTGCGGCTGGCCACAGTTTCGGCTTTGGTGTGTGCAGCCACCACGGTCTCGAATACGACTTGGTCAAAATTCTTGGGCAAGTCACCCGCCATGCGGCGTTTTAGCTCGGCGGCCAGCGCGGGATGCGCCGCTTTGTACGCGGCAAACGCTTGGTTCCACTCAGCCTCTTGGGCTTGGCCTTTGGCTTTGGCGTCCCAGTCGGCGTACACCTCGGCAGGCACTTCAAATGGCGCGTGGCTCCAGCCAATGGCGGCGCGTGTCAATGCAATCTCTTCAGCGCCCAAAGGTTCGCCGTGGGCTTTGGCGGTGTCAGCGCGGTTGGGGCTGCCTTTGCCGATGCTGGTTTTACACACGATGAGCGTGGGCTTGGTCGAACTCAGCTTGGCGCTGGCGATGGCTTGGCTTACTTCCGCAGCATCGTGGCCGTTGATGGGGCCAATCACGTTCCAGCCGTACGACTTGAAACGCTCGGACGTGTTGTCAGCAAACCAAGGGGCCACTTGGCCGTCGATGGAGATGCCGTTGTCGTCGTACAAAGCGATGAGTTTGTTCAGCTTCCACGCGCCTGCTAGTGAGCACGCTTCGTGGCTGATGCCTTCCATCAAGCAACCGTCGCCCATGAAGACGAAGGTGTTGTGGTTCACCACGTTGTGGCCGTCACGGTTGAATTCAGCGGCCAACAGTTTTTCGGCCAATGCCATGCCCACCGCGTTGGTGATGCCTTGGCCCAAGGGACCCGTCGTGGTTTCCACGCCAGGAGTCACGCCCACTTCGGGGTGGCCGGCGGTTTTGCTGTGCAACACACGGAAGTTTTTCAACTCGCTCATGGGCAAGTCGTAACCCGTGAGGTGCAGCAACGCGTAAATCAACATCGAGCCGTGGCCGTTGGACAGCACAAAACGGTCGCGGTTCAACCACTGAGGGTTGGTCGGGTTGTGGTGCAGATGATCGCCCCACAAAGCGACGGCCATGTCGGCCATGCCCATGGGCGCGCCAGGGTGTCCTGAGTTGGCTTGTTGTACAGCGTCCATTGCCAAGGCGCGAATTGCGCTGGCCATTTGTTGGGTGTTTGCCATGTCAGGCGGCTCCGATGCGGGTGTGAGGGAAAACCCAGATTTTAGCGAGGCTGACCCCGGTTAATCGGTTTTTCCTCAAGTCTGGGCAGCGGGCTCTAACCGGTGGCTTTGTTGTTATTTTTGGCAAAACAACCAAATCAAGAGAAATTAACGGTTTTATTGAGTTAAAAATTGAACCGTTTCATCGGAGAGAAAAATGAAGTCGAAGTTAAGTGCCATCGTGGCAATGACAACCGTGGCATTTTTTGGAGTCCATACGGTTCAAGCAGTCGAGTCTGGATCGTCGCCCATCAGTGGAGGCCCAGAAGGGTATCTCACGGCAATTGCACCCCCTCCGGGTGTGTATTGGCTTGGCTACACGGTCAATTACCGCTCGACCCGCCTCAATGACAACAATGGCAACAACAAGTTAGGTGCCAACTCGGGGCTTAGCTTAGACGCTGTTGTTGCCCGCATGCACTACGCCACCGCGACGCAATGGCTGGGTGGTCAGCTGGTGTGGGATGTGATGGTGCCTTATGTCAATGTGGGCCTCTCTCTGGATGGCGCGGGGACGCACAAAACGGGCATGGGGGACATCGAATGGGGGCCAGCTTTGGCGTATCACCACTCGCCTAATTTGCACAGCGCTGTGGCCTTACATGTGCAGGTACCGACGGGCGCGTACGACCCGAATAGTGCGTTGAACATTGGTCACAACTACACCACGCTCCTGCCGGTTTACGCGCTGAGCTATGTCAATCCAACCGGATGGAATGGCGATATCAAAGTCACAGGGAGTTGGAATAGCACCAACAAAGACACGCACTACCGCTCTGGCTCGGAAATGGTGGTGGACTACACCCTGGGGTATGCCGTTGCTCCCCAATGGGTGGTGGGGGTAGGTGGCTACGCACGCCAACAATTCACCGACGATCGTGGCGCAGGTGTGGGCGCAGACGGCAACCGTGCACGTGCTTTTGCGTTAGGCCCTTCGTTCGTTTACAACAACGGGCAAGGCTTTTATCTCACCGCCAAATACCAAGTAGAAAGCCAAGTGCAAAACACGTGGCAAGGCAAAGCCTTGTGGCTGAAGGCCGCCATTCCGTTTTAAGCAGGCCGCTACACTGCGTGGCGTGAAAACCGCAGCACTTTTACCCTCTATGTCTCGCCCTGCCACGGCATTGCTTTTGGCCGCAGGTCGAGGCGAGCGTATGCGTCCACTGACCGATGTCATGCCCAAACCTCTGCTGCCCGTGCGGGGCGTGCCGCTCATGCTGTGGGCTATGCAGGGCCTGCAGCGCGGTGGTGTGACCGATCTGGTGATCAATACCGCGTGGCTGGGCGAGCAAATTCCGCAGCACTTTGGCTCAGTGTTGGAGACGTCGGGTCTGCCGCCAATGCATCTGCACTATTCGCAAGAGGGGGTGGATTTTGGTGGCGCTTTAGAAACCGCAGGCGGCATTGCCCGGGCCCTGCCTTGGTTGGCTGATACGTTTTGGGTAGCCGCGGGCGATGTGTTTGCGCCTGAGTTTGAGTTTTCGCCTGAGGCGTTTGCGCGTTTTCAGGCCAGCCCGCAACTCGCCCACTTGTGGCTCGTGCCCAACCCTGCGCACAACGTGGGCGGCGACTTTGGTTTGTCTGCAGACGGTTTGGCGTTGAACCTACCTAAATTAACAGTGCCTGTAAGCGGTGTTGAGCTACCACGCTACACCTTCAGCACCATCGCGCTGTACAAGCGTGCGTTTTTTGAAGCGCCGTGGTGTGACATTCCCTTGGGCAACCCCGCAGGCATCAAAGCCCCGCTGGCCGCCATGTTGCGCGCCGCGATGGACCAAGGCGCAGTGAGTGCCGCGCTTTACACCGGCGAGTGGACCGATGTGGGCACGCCCGAGCGCTTGGCGCAGCTCAACCAAATTTAACGTTTATTTCATGCCTCGCGCTTGCTTGTGCGCGGGGCGATCCACGCAAGCGGTCAGCCACGCATCGATGGCGGGGAATTGCGCCAACACATCTTGGGCGGGACGCACCCAGCTCACGACGCTGGCGACACACAGGTCGGCTACTGTGAAGCGATTGGCTGCGAGGTAGGCGTTGCCTTGTGCTTGCTGGTGTTGGAGGTGTTGTTCGAGGACCGCCAAGGGCACGCGTAGGGCTTTTTCCGCGGCTTCTGCCAACTCGGGTTTACGGCGGTCTTCGGGCATGACCATGCGGTGCATGAGCACGGTGAGTGCGTCTTTCTCAATCTCGGTCACGGTCCAAAAACTCCAGCGCAAGGCCTCGGCTTCTTCTTGCGCGTTGGCTGGGGCAATGCCTTCGCCACCCGTGCCATATTGGCTGACGATGTAGAGCGTGCAAGCCATGCTCTCCCAAACGGTGACGGGGCCTTCTGGGCGCTCATCCACCACCGCAGGAATGTGACCGTTGGGGTTGATGGCCAAAAACTCAGGCGTGCGCGTTGCGCCACCGGTGTAGGGCGTTGCGACGTGTTCAAACGGGACGCCCAATTCCAATGCGGCCCACAGCGGACGCACGGCGCGTGATGCGCCAATGCCGTAAATCTTCAAACTCATGGTTGTCTCCTGTTTTATGCACATGGCCCGAGCTTGTGCAGGATGATGTGAGGCCAAATATAGTCGCTCTAAAGCAACCCTCATTTGCAACACAAGCCGCTCCTAAAATTTGTCCATGATTTCCAATGCCCCCATTTACGCCGCGCGTCGCGCACGTTTGGCCGCTCAACTTGGCCGTGCACAAGGCGAAGGTGGCGTGGCCATCATCCCCACTGCGCCCGAGCAGCAACGCAACCGCGATAGCGACTTTGCCTATCGCCACGACAGCTACTTTTATTACTTGACTGGTTTCACCGAACCCAATGCCTGGCTGGTGTTGGACGCGTCGGGCCACAGCACCGTGTTTTGCCAACCCAAAGATGTGGAGCGCGAGATTTGGGACGGCTACCGTTTGGGCCCCAACGCCGCCGTCGATGCGCTGGGCGTGAACGCCGCACATTCCGTTGCCGAGTTGGACAAGCGCTTGCCCAAATTGCTGGAGAACCAACACACCGTTTGGTACCCGTTTGCGACGCACAAAGGTTTAGAAACCCGTGTGGACGGCTGGCTCAACGCTGTGCGTGCACGCGTGCGCTTTGGCGCCTTGTGCCCCGCGCAGCAGCGCGATGTGTGCGGCCCGCTGGACGAAATGCGCCTCATCAAAGACGCGCACGAACAAGACGTGATGCGCCGCGCCAGTGCCATCAGCGCACGCGCCCACATCCGCGCCATGCAAACCAGCGCGCGCATGCTGCGTGCGGGCCAAGATGTGCGCGAGTACCACTTAGACGCAGAACTGTTGCACGAGTTCCGCCTGCACGGCTCGCAGTTCCCCGCCTACACCTCCATCGTGGCGGCCGGTGCCAATGCTTGCGTGCTGCACTACCGCGCCGATGTCGCGCCTGTGCGTGATGGCGAGTTGGTGTTGATCGACGCGGGCTGCGAGCTCGATGGCTATGCCAGTGACATTACCCGCACCTTCCCCGCCAACGGCAAGTTCACCGGTCCGCAACGCGACTTGTACAACTTGGTGCTCGCCAGCCAAGACGCCGCAGTGGCCGCCACCAAGGCGGGCGCACGTTTCAACGACCCGCACGATGCCACGGTCAAGGTGCTGGCGCAAGGTTTGTTAGACCTTGGTTTGCTCAACAAACACAAACACGGCAACGCGCAGGACGTGATCGAGAAACGTGCGTACTTTCAGTTTTACATGCACCGCACCGGCCACTGGTTGGGCATGGATGTGCACGACTGCGGCAGCTATGTGGAGCCCACCGAGTTGGGCCAAGTGAGCGAACGCAAAGACCCACTCTCGGGTGAGACCATCGTCAACCGACCCAGCCGCATCTTGCAGCCGGGGATGGTGCTGACCATTGAGCCTGGCTTGTATGTGCGCCCCGCAGAGGGTGTGCCCGAGGCGTTTTGGAATTTGGGTATTCGCATTGAGGATGACGCCATCGTCACTTCGGAGGGCTGTGAGCTCATCACGCGTGGGGTGCCGGTTGTGGCTGACGAGATTGAAGCTCTGATGCGTTCTTGATCGTTTGTGCGCTGGTGTTTGTTTGGTGCTGTTTTTGGCGTTGACGTGGTGGCGCGTTGCGCGAGGGGCAAACCCGCCCTCCTCAGAGTCTTACGCCTCGATTGCGTCGGTCGGGCTTGCCCCTCGCGCAACGCGCTTTGGGTCGCGGCCTCGTCGGTACGGTTCTCTTACTGCGCTAGCTTGATGTGACGGGGTGCGCGCGTAGGCGCCATTCTGGCGCGCAGCGACAGTAAGCCCTAGCGCGTACCCCGTCACGTCAAGCGGCCGCCAACGCCCAACCCCAAGGCGCGAAATCAGCGAAGACCTTTGCGAATAAGTAAAAACCATTGCCACCTGCGTACGCACATCCACGGACAAAGTGCCCTAGACACAGGCCTAAAATGAATTCACAAGCCAAGGCGGTGTGCTTTTGCAAAGCACAGCCGCCTTTTGCATAACAAGGAGATTTCTATGGGTTCCAACCAATCACACAACAGCGCTGAAGCACGCGCCGAATTGCGCCGTGCTGCGCTCGAATACCACGAGTTCCCCACGCCGGGCAAAGTGGCGATTCACGCGACCAAGCAGTTGATTAACCAACACGATTTGGCCTTGGCCTACTCGCCCGGTGTGGCTGCGCCTTGTGAAGAAATCGTCAAGGACCCTAACAGCGCTTACAAGTACACCAGCAAAGGCAACTTGGTCGCGGTGATCTCCAACGGCACAGCTGTGTTGGGCTTGGGTGACATTGGCCCGCTCGCTTCGAAGCCGGTGATGGAAGGCAAGGGCGTTTTGTTCAAAAAGTTTGCCGGCATTGATGTGTTCGACCTTGAAGTTGACGAGAAGAACCTCGACAAGTTGGTGGACATCATTGCGGCGTTGGAGCCCACGTTTGGTGGCATCAACCTCGAAGACATCAAGGCGCCTGATTGCTTCTACGTCGAGCGCAAGTTGCGCGAGCGCATGAAGATTCCAGTCTTCCACGACGACCAACACGGCACCGCGATCACTGTGGGCGCTGCGATTTTGAACGGCCTCAAAGTGGCGGGCAAAGACCTCAAAACCGTCAAGCTTGTGACCTCGGGTGCGGGTGCGGCGGCCTTGGCTTGCTTGAATTTGTTGCTCAAGATGGGCATGCCACGCAAGAACATTTTTGTCACCGACTTGGCGGGCGTGGTCTACGAAGGCCGCACCGAGTTGATGGACGAAGACAAGATTCAGTTCGCGCAAAAAACCGATGCACGCACCTTGTCGGAAATCATCGACGGCGCTGACGTGTTCTTGGGTCTCTCCGCTGGTGGTGTGCTCAAGCAAGACATGGTCAAGCGCATGGCGGCCAAGCCCATCATCATGGCGCTGGCTAACCCCAACCCTGAAATCACCCCTGAAGATGTGAAGGCCGTGCGCGACGATGCCATCATCGCCACCGGACGCAGCGACTATCACAACCAAGTGAACAACGTCCTCTGCTTCCCCTACATCTTCCGCGGCGCGTTGGATGCCGGCGCCTCCACCATCACCGATGAGATGGAGATTGCAGCGGTGTACGCGATTGCCGAGTTGGCGCAAGCCGAACAAAGCGAAGTGGTGGCTGCGGCTTACGCCGGTGAGAGCTTGGCGTTTGGCCCTGAGTACCTCATTCCCAAACCTTTCGATCCACGTCTGATGATGAAGATCGCGCCCGCTGTGGCCAAAGCCGCCGCAGACAGTGGTGTGGCCACGCGTCCGATTCAAGACATGGACGCCTACATTGAGAAGCTGCAAGGCTTCGTATATGCGTCAGGCTCTATCATGAAGCCCATTTACGCCGCCGCCAAACGCGCGACCAAGAAGCGCGTGTGCTTTGCCGAGGGCGAAGAAGAGCGCGTGTTGCGTGCGGTGCAAATCGTGGTGGACGAGGGCTTGGCTCAGCCAACGCTGATTGGCCGCCCCGCCGTGATTGCGCAGCGCATTGAGAAATTTGGTTTGCGCCTGAAAGAAGGCGTGAACTACCAAGTGGTCAACGTGGAGCAAGACCACCGCTACCGCGATTTCTGGCAAACCTATTACAAGCTCACCGCCCGCAAAGGCGTGACCGAGCAGTTGGCCAAGATCGACATGCGCCGCCGTTTGTCGCTCATCGGCACCATGATGCTGCACAAAGGCGAAGTGGACGGTTTGATCTGCGGCACGTGGAGTACCCCGCTCACCCACTTGAAATACGTGAATGAAGTTATTGGCAATCGCAAGGGTGTGAGCACTTATGCCGCCATGAACGGCCTCATCTTGCCCGATCGCCAAGTGTTCTTGGTGGACACCCACATCAACTACGACCCCACGGCCGAGCAGTTGGCTGAGATCACGGTCATGGCCGCTGAAGAAATGCGCCGTTTTGGTATCCAGCCCAAAGCCGCTTTGCTGTCGCACTCCAACTTTGGCAGCAGCGACCAGCCTTCGGCCATCAAGATGCGCGAAACCTTGGCTTTGGTCAAGAAGAAGGCCCCTTGGCTCGAAATCGACGGCGAAATGCACGGCGACAGCGCCTTGGACGGTGCTGCCCGCGCCGCCCACATGCCCGACACCACCCTGATTGGCGATGCCAATTTGTTGGTCTTGCCCAATTTGGACTCGGCCAACATCGCCTACAACCTGCTCAAAACAGCGGCTGGCGGCAATATCGCGATTGGCCCAGTGCTCTTGGGCGCCGCCAAGCCTGTGCACATCTTGACCGCGAGCACCACGGTGCGCCGTATCGTCAACATGACCGCCCTCACGGTGGCGGACGCCAGCGCAGCGCGATAAAGCAGGCTTTTTCTACCAAAATTAGTTAATTTTGGTTAAATAACCCCTCAAGGGCCCCCCAGAAATGGACGGGGCCCTTGCTTTTTTGTTTCAATTCGAAGACACTTGCGCTTCCAATTTTCGGGTTAACCCGAACTAGAAACGAATACAACCTATGCCACTGCGTACCGTCAAAACCAATATCGTCCAGTCCATCCGCGCTTTCCGCGTGCCTGATTTGCAAGAAGCCGCGCAAGGCCTTGGCCACCACTTTTTGTATGTGAACTTGGCCCAAGCCCAAAGCAAGCAAGACATCTTGGACATCATCTCCAAAGAGTTCAACTTGGCCGCTTCGGCCAGCAAAAACTTTGACTCTTTGTATGACGGCATGACCGACCCCCTGCACAAGTCGGGCCCTCAGCCTGGCTTTATCTTGGTGTTGGAGCACATTCCTGCACACGCCAAGTTTGACAAAGAGGCGCGCGAGCAGCTGTTGGACATCTTCCGCGAAGCCGCCGATTACTGGTCTGATCGCAAAGTGGCCTTCCGTTGCTTCTATTCTTTCTCCGTGGCTCGCGTGCCTTCGGCTGAAAAAGCAGGCGTGGCCGCTGAAGGTATCGAGTTGCTCGAAGAAGGCGAAAAAATGCCAACCGACAAACTGGTGGATGTGTCACCTATGGCCTTGCGCATGAGCAGCCCGTTCAATGCGGGCTACTGGCAAACAGCAGCTTAATCAGCTGGCTACTTGAACAAAACCCGTCGCAGGTCACTGCTGACGGGTTTTTTGTTTGTTGCGTGCTGGCTGGAGTGTGCTTTACAAGCTTTGAACCAGCGCAACGTATTCAGCCACAGGCACTTCTTCGGCGCGGCGTTGCACATCGAAGTGACCTGCAAAGTTGCGCGCTTCTAGCCAGCGGCCCAAGGTGTGGCGCAGCAGTTTGCGGCGCTGGCTGAAAGCGGTTTTGACCATCTCCTCCATCAGCTTGACGTCAATGTTTGGCGGCTCGGCCAAGGGCACCATGCGCACCACAGCGCTGTCGACGCGCGGCGGTGGGTCGAACGATTCGGGGGGCACGAACAACACGTCTTCCATGTCATAGCGCCATTGCAGCATCACGCTCAGGCGGCTGTAGTCGCCGTTGCTGGGCGTAGCCACCATGCGGTCGATCACTTCTTTTTGCAGCATGAAGTGCTGGTCTTGCACCACGTTCACATGTTCCAGCAAATGAAACAAGATGGGCGAAGAGATGTTGTAGGGCAAGTTGCCCACCACGCGCAGTTTGGGCACGTTCAAGGTCGCTGCCAATTGCGTGAAGTCCACGCGCAACACGTCGGACTCAATCACATTCAGGTGTGGGTGCTCGCGCAAGCGCACGGCCAAGTCGCGGTCTAGCTCAATGACGTTGAGCTTGCCCAGGCGCTCAACCAAAGGCTGTGTGAGTGCGGCCAAACCGGGGCCAATTTCAACCATCGGATCACCCGCTTGCGGGTTGATGGCATCCACGATGCCTTCAATGATGGCGCCGTCGGTTAAGAAGTGTTGGCCGAAGCGTTTGCGTGCAATGTGTTTCAAGCGAGGCTCGTTTTATTGGGGGAGCTCGCGATATTCAATATACGCATGTCCACGTATTTCTTGAGCCCACAACTGATAGGTTTCCTCAAATTTTTTCTCTCGCAAACTATTACGTGCGACTTCACGCAGCTCACGCTCGCTGATCGGCGCTTCCCGGCGCTCCAGAACTTGAATCAAGTGGACACCGAAACGTGAAATCATGGGGTCTCCGATTTGTCCGGTTTGAAGCTTGTTCATGATTTCTTCAAACTCGGGCACAAACATGCCCGGGGAAACCCAGCCTAAGTCACCCCCCTCCGCAGCGCTGCCGTCTTGCGAATGCTCGCGTGCGAGTTTGGCAAAGTCTGCTTTTCCGGCTTCGATTTGGCGCTTGTAGTCGGCCAGTTGTGCGCGTGCGGCAGTTTGGCTCACTTGACCCCCTGGACGCAACAAGATGTGTCGAGCGTGTGTTTGCGTGATGGTCACAACGCCACTGGCACGTTTGCTGACCAATTTAAGCACGTGAAACCCTGCGCCCGATTTCACCAGCACGGCATCGCCCACGCTCAGATTTTTAGTAGCCGCTGTGAAAAGCGTTGGATAACGGTTGGCTTGCTTCAATCCCATGAGGCCACCTTTTTCACGCTCTGGGCCATCGGAATACTCTTTGGCCAAACGGCTTAAGTCTTCACCTCGCTTGAGACTGGCGAGCACGGTTTGCGCTTTAGCCTCCAGCGTTGCCACGCTGGACTCGCTCGCTTTTTCGGGAACACTGATGAATACATGACCCAACTCAATGGTGGGGTTGTTGTCTTCTGTGGCAGTTTGACGCTGATGGATCACCTGATCAATCTCAGCATCACTGATCTTGATTCGGCTTGGCACGTTGCGATCGGTCAGACGTTGGAGAACGAGTTGATCGCGCAGATTTTGTCGAAAGCGCTCAACGCTGACACCTTCAGAGGCGAGTTTTTTGTGAAATGCAGCCATTGACAACTGATTTTGGGCCGCCATACGCTGCTCGGCTTGGTCAAGGGCTTCGTCGTCGACCGAAACACCAGCCTCTTTGGCGTGTTGCAGCAAGGCTTTCTCGAGGATCAAGCGCTCAAGTACGGTTTGAAGCAGCGCTGCTCCTTGCGGAATGGGGCGACCTTGTTGTTTGAGTTGATCGCGCAACGCGGGGATGCGTGCATTGACGTCATGGTTGGTGATGGGAGCCGCGTCCACAATCGCAACAATGTAGTCACGATTGGTCGTGTTTTGTGCTGAGGCAGTCAGGCTAGCAGCGAACAAAGCGCCGCATAAAAAAACGCTGTTAAACAAAGAAGATTTCAAAAACATGATCAATTTCAATCGTAATTGCCAAAGCGGCTTGGCGACATCATAGGTGGGTTCAGCGACTGATAACGGGAGACGTTGTTGCGCAAGGTGCCAAAGGCATTGGTGCCGATGCGAGACATGCCAATTAACTCGAGTTGGAACAGAATTCGCTGACGCGCCAATCCATCTGCAACTTGAATTCGCTCGGTCACCACACGACTGACCCAGCACCCTGCATCGTATTCAAAGCCCAAGATCGACTCCACGATCTTGGCGTCTAACTGGTTGTAATTGATCCGACCTACGCTGTACCAGCGGCCTTCACCGAGACCACGGCCTCCATCTGATGGGCTATCGTTGGCTCCCCATAAATCGTGTAGCGGCCACTGCCACCCCATGTCAATTTGACGGGAAACTGGGGTGCCAGTTTCTGAGTTTTCAGTTCTCAGTGCCGCGCTAAGTACACGATAGGGGCCAGGTTGGTATCTGCCACCGATAACGCGACGCATCGTATTGCCAGTATCTGGATTGAATTGAACGGTGGAGTCGACAGACCACGACTGCTTCACGTTGACAGAAGCGCCGAGCAATAAATCGCTGAGACCGGCTGGTGCGGTGGGGTCGTTGGGAAGCGTCACACGTTGCTCATCGAACCGAAATCTTTGGGCGATGCCAAAACGAGCACCTTCTGCCCCTGTTTCTGGATCAATGAATCGAGAGGTCACACCGAGGGTCAGAAGATCACTGTCTGAAATTCGGTCGTGTCCGCCAAAGGCATTTTCAGTAAAGATGCTGGCAAAGTTGAACGCGTTCAAGCCTGAATCGTAATTAGGCAAGAAATTCTGATTGCGATATGGGGTACGAACATAAAAGAGGCGAGGCTCAAGGGTTTGCGTCCACGAGCGGTCAAACAATCGATAGGGCCGCTCAAACGCCATGCCTCCATCTACACTGAATGTCGGGACCGTCACGCTGGCGGTGCCACGCCCTTGCTCGTTGCCATAAAAGCCAACGGTGGGCAAGCCCCCATCAAATTGATACGAACGGCTGTGGAGTTGAACTTTTGGGGTTAGGTACCCATATGGTGAGATAAATGGCCGACTGAGTTGGGCTATGGCAACGGTGCGGTCCGCATTGGGGGCGCAATTGTCATACAGACCGCTGGATTTGGCCGTCGTGCAATCAATCTCACGGGCGGAGGAGAAACGCGTGAAATCACCGTCCATGCTGAAGTCAAACCCACCGGCCACATTGAAACGCTGCCAACGTGCGGTGAGTTGAGGCACGCGGTCAAACGGCGGCGTGATGCGATTGGATGTATTGGCTAGGTCTTGCAGGGTTTGCCACTGCTGTGTACGGAAGCCTGTGGTGACTTCGCCGTTGGTCCAATTCAAACCAATATCACTGGACAACAACCGTTGAACGCCCATGCCATTGGGAAGCGAAAAATCTTTCCAATAGTTGTCGTCGCTTGCGCGGTTGATGTCCAGTTTTAATCCCAATGTGCCACCCGCGAAGTAGGGATTCATCAGGCCCGTGTGCTGAATGGATGTGCTCCAGCGGCGTTGGTTGTCGCGCTCTTGGTCACGCTCCATGTAGTTCAAACGAATTTGCCCCAGCGTTGGAACGGGTGCTGCACTCTCTAAATATCGAAATTCAGAGCCCAGGTTAAGACCTCGCCTGCTCCAGTAGGTGGGAGTCAGGGTCATGTCTCGATTGGGGGCAAGATTCCAGTAGTAAGGTTGGGTGTATTCCAAGCCGCCAATGCTGTCCGTACCAATGTTCGGCGGCAAAAATCCGGATTTACGCTCATCGGAGATGGGAAATTCGACTTCTGGAACAGGAACGGTCACCCCTTTGAACGTGACTTTACCCCCCTCAATCAGACCCGTGTTGCGGTCCGAGTCGATCAAAATTTTCTCACCTGTGAAAAACCAGTCGGGCACCCAGCTAGGCCCAGGTTTTCTTGTGCAGGTGGTGTAATCGGTTTTATGTAAAACAGAGTTCGAGCTATCGATGAAATCAATTCGCTCAGCGCTGCCATACGCTTTGTTTTTCAGAAATTGATACTTAGGTTGCGTGAAGAAGCCTTCGTAGGCATCAATGTACAAATTCAGTGCGGGGCCTTCATAGACATTGCCTGATTTGTTAATGATCACGTTGCCGTGAGCTTTCGCGAGGTCTTCCGCTTGGTCATACTCGACCTCATCGGCCTTTAGCAGGAAGTTGCCTCGCCGAATCACCACTTGACCGCTCAAATCAGTTTGAATGTTCGATCGCTCGTTCAATGAGTCACTCTGGATGAACGAGGGTAAATCGCTGCGCAGATTCTTCGGGATGTTTTCTTGGAGCAGACTGCTGGGGCGCAAAATTAAGCTGGGCGCATCAAGTGTTTGCGCGTCAACGGTGACGCTGCAGCCAAGCGTGCTCAGCAGCAGCCAAGACAAGGCACAAGATTGGCGGCGAGAATTAGGCAGCAACATGAAAACGCAAGGTCTTTCAAATGGACGGCCAGCGGCCGTTTGTAGAATTTAGATTATCCATGAGCACATCCCCTGTTTCCTCGTCTTCGGGCGCCCCTTCCTCCGATCTTCAACAACCATCGATTGCATGGGCGTTTCCCGAACGTGAGATCGCCTTTCACCAGTGGCTAGACGCCCAAGCCAGCGCCCACGGCGTGCTGCCTGCCACCGTGCGTGCGGCATCGGCAGACGCGAGCTTTCGGCGCTATTTCCGCGTGGACACGGCCAGCGGCTCGTGCATCGTCATGGACGCGCCGCCCGACAAAGAAAACTGCGAACCCTTTGTGCGCATCGCACGCTTGATGCTGGACGCGGGCCTGTATGCCCCTCGTATCTTGGCGTGGGATGAGCCGCAAGGCTTCATGTTGCTCGACGACATCGGCTCGCAAACCATGATGGATGTCATCCACCGCGACGACCCGCAAGCCAACCACGGTCTGTACATGCGCGCCTTGGATGCCTTGTTGACCTTGCAACAAAGCAGCCGTCCCGGCGTGTTGCCCGCGTATGACGAAGCCTTGTTGCAGCGCGAGTTGTCGCTCTTTCCCGATTGGTACCTCACCCAGCACCGCCAGCTGCACATTGACAGCACGCAACGCGAGATGTTGGACCAGACCTTTCAAACTATCGTGCAACGCAACTTGGCCGCCCCTAGCGTGTACGTGCACCGCGACTTCATGCCGCGCAATTTGATGATGCCGCACAACCCCGCCGAACAGCGCCTAGGCGTGCTCGACTTCCAAGACGCGGTCTATGGCCCCATCACCTACGACATCGCCAGCCTCATGCGCGATGCGTTTTTGACGTGGGAAGAAGACATGGTGCTCGACGTGACCATCCGTTATTGGGAACGTGCGCGCAAGCTCGGCCTGATGGACTTTGAAGATTGGCACAACGACTTTGGTGCGTTCTACCGCGCTGTGGAGTGGATGGGCCTGCAACGCCACCTCAAAGTGGCTGGCATCTTTGCGCGTCTCACCCTGCGCGATGGCAAACCCAAATACTTGGCCGACGCGCCGCGCTTCATCAACTACATCCGCTCGACCGCGAGCCGCTACACCGAGCTCACGCCCTTGCTGCGCTTGATCGACAAGATTGAAGGCACGGAGCCTGCCATCAGCTTGGCCTTTCCGCGTTTGAACGGGCGCAGCTAAGGTGGCGCGTTTTTACTGCCCCCTGCCTTTGGTCTCTGGCCAAGTGGTCGACTTGCCGCCCACAGCAGCTCGCCATGTGCAGGTGTTGCGCATGCAGCCCGGCCATACGCTCACCCTATTCAACGGTGAAGGCGGCGAGTTCACCGCCGAGGTGCAACACATGGGCCGCAGCGATGTGCGCGTGGTCGTGGGCGAGCACCGCGCATTGGAGTGCGAAGCCGCCGTTCAAGTGCACCTCGCCGTGGGGATGCCTGCCAACGAGCGCATGGACTGGCTCGTGGAAAAAGCCACCGAACTGGGCGTGCACCGCATCACCCCGTTGATGACCGAGCGCAGCGTGGTGCGCCTCACCGGCGAACGCGCTGAAAAGAAACAAGCGCATTGGCAAGCCGTGGCTGCGAGCGCAAGCGAGCAATGCGGCCGCAACCGTGTGCCTGTGATTGACTTGCCTGAGCGCTTAGACGCGTGGCTGGCGCGTCAAACCGTGCAGGCTGAGGTGGTGCATGGGGTTTTGTCGCTGCACGCGAGCACGCAGCCTTTGAGCGCTTTACGCGAGGGCGCTTCGGCCAGTGCAAAGAAGTGGGTCTTGCTCAACGGCCCTGAAGGCGGCTTGACGGATGCCGAAGACGCCGCCGCCCGCGCCAAAGGCTTTGCCGCCGTGAGCTTGGGCGAACGCGTGTTGCGTGCGGAGACGGCGGCCCTAGGGGCGTTGGCGTTGTTGACCTTGGCCGAATGAGCGATTAAGACCGCTCAAACTTAAACACCGCCGTACCCGCCAACAGGTTCGGCCACGTGTCCACACGTTGACCGTCTTGCAAGCCAAACGCATCGGTGACTTGCAAGCCGTTTTTCTCCGCCAACACCTCAAAGTCTTTGAACGTGCCCACGCGGATGTTGGGCGTGTCGTACCACTGGTAGGGCAAGCGTTTGGTCACGGGCATGCGCCCTTGCAAGATGCTCAGGCGGTTGGGCCAATGCGCAAAGTTGGGGAAGGCGACGATGCCGGTTTTGCCCACGCGTGCGGTTTCGCGCAACATGGTTTCGGCGTTGCGCAAATGTTGCAAGGTGTCGATTTGCAGCACCACGTCAAACGATTGGTCGGCAAACACGCTCAAACCCAAATCGAGGTTGAGTTGCAGCACGTTCACGCCGCGTTGCACGCAAGCGTGCACATTGGTGTCGTCCAGCTCCACGCCGTAACCGGTGCAGGCTTTGTGTTGTTGCAGGTGAGCCAGCAACGCGCCGTCACCGCAGCCAAGGTCGAGCACGCGGCTGCCTTGGGGCACGAGGGCGGCGATGGCTACCAAGTTGTCGTGGGTCATGCGGCAACTCCTGCGGTCAGTTCATCGTTGATGCGTGCAAAGTACGAGCGCACCACATTCATGTAGCGCGCATCGTCGAGCAAGAAGGCATCGTGGCCGTGGGGCGCGTCAATTTCGGCGTAGCTCACATCGCGTTGGTTGTCGAGCAAGGCTTGCACCATCTCGCGGCTGCGTGCAGGCGAGAAGCGCCAATCGGTGGTGAAGCTCACCAGTAAAAACTTCGCTGCCGTGCGTGCAAACGCCGCTGACAAATCGCCGCCGTAGGTGCGTGCGGGGTCGAAGTAGTCGAGCGCGCGGGTGATGAGCAAATACGTGTTTGCGTCAAAGTACTCGCTGAACTTGTCGCCTTGGTAGCGCAGATAGCTTTCGATTTGGAACTCCACGTCTTGGGTGGAGTACTTGTAGCCGGTGGCGTTGTGGGCCACGGCTTCGCGCAACTCTCGGCCGAACTTTTCGTTCATCACATCGTCGCTGAGGTAGGTGATGTGGCCCACCATGCGCGCAATGCGCAAACCGCGTTGCGGTACCACGCCGTGTTCGTAAAAGTGGCCGCTATGAAAGTCGGGGTCAGTCACGATGGCGCGACGCGCCACTTCGTTGAAGGCGATGTTCTCAGCCGTCAGGTTAGGCGCACTCGCCACCACCACGGCATGACGCACGCGGTCTGGGTATTGCAGCGTCCAACTCAGGGCCTGCATGCCACCCAAGCTGCCGCCCAACACGGCGGCGAGCTTGGAGATGCCCAAGCGGTCTAGTAACAAGGCTTGTGCATTCACCCAGTCCTCCACCGTGACCACGGGGAAGTCAGCGCCGTATACCTTGCCTGTGTCGGGGTTCGTGTGCATGGGGCCGGTGGAGCCAAAGCATGAGCCAAGGTTGTTCACGCCAATGACAAAGAACTGGTTGGTGTCCACGGGCTTGCCGGGGCCAATCATGTTGTCCCACCAGCCTTCGCTCTTGTCTTGGCCTTCGTACACGCCTGCGACGTGGTGCGACGCGTTGAGCGCGTGGCACACCAACACCGCGTTGGAGCGATCGGCGTTGAGTGTGCCGTAGGTCTCGTAGGCCAGCGTGTAGTCGCGCACGCTCGCGCCGCTTTGCAGCGGCAGCGCGTCTGCAAAGTGCATGGCTTGCGGTGTGGCGATCATGGGTTTTGTTGTCATGGTCATTCACCGATCGGGCGCAGGTGCTTGCCTGCAATGCCCGCGAGTTCAAACATGGTCACTTGGTCTTTGCCAAACACGGGTTTGAGTTTGGCATCGGCATTGATGGCGCGCTTGTTGGTCGCGTCTTGCAAGCCGTTGGCCTTGATGTAGTCCCACAGCTTTTTGATCACCTCGGTGCGGGCTACGGCTTCTGCACCAATCACGTTGGCCAAGTCGGCGCTGGGCAAGAAGCCAGCGGTAACTTTGCGTGGTGCTTTAGGTTTGGCCACTTTTTCAGCCTTGGCCTTGGGGGCCTTCGTGGTTTTGGCAGGCACTTTTTTGCCAGCGGCTTTGATGAGCGCGTTGGTCGTGGGCGTCTTGCCGCCTTTGGCGGGGTACTTGCTGGTGCGGGGCTCGAACGCAAAGTTCACCTTGCCCGCTTCGGCATCCCACTGCAAGAACGCTTTGAACGCACGGCGTGTGCGCATGGACACAAACTTGTCGAGCAAATCGGTTTTGCCTTCCGACAAGAGCTTGACCATTTGCTCGCGCTCCACCGGTTGCTGCAAGATGATCTTGCCGCTCTTGAAGTCGCAGCTCGGTGTGGCTTGCGCGTGGGTGGGCACGGCTTTGCTGCACACGTAGTTGCTGCCGTGCTCGTGCACAGGGCTGCCGCACTTGGGGCAGTTGCCCAAGCTCTCGGCATCGCCGAACTCGACGATCTCGCCAGAGTCTGCGCCGTCGTCACCAAAGTCGAATTCGAGTTTCCAGTTTTGCTCTTCCTCGCTGTACTTGAGCGCAATCTCAGCCGTGAATGGCCAGCCCGCTTTGGAGCGGAAGCCGTCGAGGGGGCCGATTTTTTTGTTGGTCAAAAACTCTTCCACTTCAGCCACGTCAAACGTGCGACCACCCGGAATTTTGCTGATCGAGAAGCCGCAACCTGCGCCGCCTTCGCCCGAGTCAGAGGCGCTGCCGTCTTTGCCCACGCAGGCGTAGCGGCGGTAGTTTTCTTTCACCACGCCACCACATTTGGGGCAAGGTGTTTTCAAGGTGGCGTAGTCGCCAGGGATGGTGTCGCGGTCAAACTCTTTGGCTTTTTTGACGATGTGTTCCGTCATCTCGGCAATCTCGCGCATGAAGGCTTCGCGGCTGAGTTTGCCGTGTTCCATTTGCGAGAGTTTGTACTCCCAACCGCCCGTGAGTTCGGGCTTTGACAACTCTTCCACACCCAAGCCGCGCAGCAGCGTGAACAGCTGAAACGCTTTGGCAGTTGGAATCATCTCGCGGCCATCGCGGATGATGTATTTCTCGTTGATCAATCCTTCGATGATGGCCGCGCGCGTGGCGGGCGTGCCCAAACCTTTTTCTTGCATGGCTTCGCGCAACTCGTCGTCTTCCACCAACTTGCCTGCGCCTTCCATCGCGCCCAGCAACGTGGCTTCGCTGTAGCGTGCCGGTGGGCGTGTCTTGAGGCCTTTGGCATCGACCGACTCGTTCTTGGCGGTCTCGCCTGCTTTCAAGGCCACGAGGGTTTTGCCGTCTTCGTCGTCTTCAGCTTTGTCGGCCTCGGCTTCTTTGCCGTAAATCGCCATCCAACCGGGGTTGACCAACACCTTGCCTTCGGTGCGGAAGGCGTGGTCTTTGCCACCGGCTTTGACGGTGCTGATGCGCGTGGTCACCATGTATTCAGCGCTGGGGAAGAACACCGCCATGAAGCGGCGCACCACCAAGTCGTACAGCTTTTGCTCGGCTTCAGACAAACCGCTGGGCGCTTGCAAGGTCGGGATGATCGCAAAGTGATCGCTGACCTTTTTGTCGTCAAACACGCGCGGAATTTTGCGCACGTAGTTTTTGTTCAGCGCGACGGTGGCGTGTTGCTCTAAGTGCTTCATGCCGCTGTCGGCGAGCATGGTGAAGGTGTCTTTCACCACGGCCACATAGTCTTCGGGCAAGTGGCGCGAATCGGTACGGGGGTAGGTCAGCGCTTTGTGGCGCTCGTACAAGCTTTGCGCCAAGGCCAACGTGGTTTTGGCTGAGAAGCCAAAGCGGCCGTTGGCTTCGCGTTGCAGCGAGGTCAGGTCAAACAAGCCGGGGCTGGCTTTGGTGGTGGGTTTGCTCTCTTCCGTCACCGTGGCTGGCTGGTTGCGCACGGCATCGGCAATAGCCAAGGCTTCGGCTTCGCTCCACACGCGGTCGTGTTTTTTCTCGGCGTCGTCCGCGTCTTTTTTGTGTTCGGGGTTGAACCACTTGGCGGGGTAGCTGCCGGCGGCCACTTGGAAGCTGCCATGAATCTCCCAATAGTCACGACTGACGAACTTGCGAATTTGCTCTTCGCGTTCCACCACCACCGACAAGGTTGGCGTTTGCACACGGCCCACGGTGGTCAAGAAGAAGCCGCCTTCGCGTGAGTTAAAGGCAGTCAATGCGCGTGTGCCGTTGATGCCCACCAGCCAGTCAGCCTCGGAGCGGCTGCGTGCCGCGTCGGCCAAGCCTTGCATTTGTTGTTGCGTGCGCAGGTGGTCAAAACCATCGCGAATGGCTTGCGGGGTCATCGACTGCAACCACAGGCGCTTCACTGGTTTGTCGAGTGGCTTTTTGCCGCCGGCGTATTGCTCGATCAAACGGAAGATCAATTCACCTTCGCGGCCCGCGTCACACGCGTTGATGAGGCTGGTCACGTCTTTGCGTTTGGCCAGCTTGACCACCGCGTTCAAACGGCTCTTGGTTTTTTCGACGGGCTTCAAGTCAAAGTAAGGTGGCACCACGGGCAAGTTGGCAAAGCTCCACTTGCCGCGCTTCACATCAAATTCTTCGGGCGCTTGGATTTCCACCAAGTGGCCCACGGCGCTGGAGACGACATAGGTGTCGCTCTCAAAATGGTCGTCGTGTTTTTCGAACTTCCCCGCCACAGGCGTGAGTGCGCGCACGATGTCTTGCGCGACCGAAGGTTTTTCGGCAATCACGAGGGTTTTGCTCATTTCAAAGTTCCTTAAAAACTGACCACTACAATTTGCTTCTCGCGCGCACGCATGCGCGCGCACGCACATGCGTACGTATTTAAGTTAACAGAAAAAATCCGTGTCCAAAAAATCTCCCGCTTCTACCCCCGCGCCCATCAAAGGCCGCCGCATTCAAACCCGTCGTTCAGGCGTGCATGGCAAGGGCGTGTTTGCACTGACCGACTTCGCCAAAGGCGAGACCATCATCGAGTACGTGGGCGAGATCATCAGCTGGAAAGAAGCGCTGCGCCGCCACCCGCACGACCCCAAAGACCCCAACCACACGTTTTACTTTCACATCGACGAAACGCATGTGATCGACGCCAAGTACGGCGGCAACTCCTCGCGCTGGATCAACCACTCGTGCAAGCCCAGCTGCGAGCCCGACGAAGTGGACGGTCGCGTGTTCATCAAAGCCATCCGCGACATCAAGGCCGGCGAAGAGTTGAACTACGACTACGGCTTGGTCATTGACGCGCCCATGACGCCCGAGCTCAAGCTGGAATACCCCTGCTGGTGCGGCGCGAAGAAGTGCCGAGGCACTTTGTTGTCGTCCACTTCTGAATTTCCGAAAGACGAAAAGTCCAAGGCAAAGAAGGCTGACAAGCCAAAAACCAAACCCGCCAAAGACGACAAAAAGAAGTCGGTCAAGAAAGCCGACAAGCCCAAATCTAAAAAGGGCTGATGCCGCATGATCTGGCCCGCTGAAGACCTTTGGTTGGCGTTGGTTGCTAAGCAACCGGGCCTCACCATTGAGGTGCTGCCAGAGATTGACTCCACCAACACCGAGCTCATGCGCCGCGCCCGCGCGGGCCAAACCGAGCCGGTGCTGTTGGTGGCCGAAACCCAAACCGCAGGCCGTGGCCGCCTAGGCCGCCCTTGGCATGGCGAAGTGGGCCATGCCCTGACCTTCTCTTTGGGCCTCATGCTCAAGCCCGCAGACTGGTCGGGTTTGTCGCTTGCGGTGGGTCTGTCGCTCGCGCGCAGCTTGGACCCGCAAGGCGAGCTGGGTGTGCGTCTAAAGTGGCCCAACGACTTGTGGGTGAAACGCCCCGATACACAGACGGGCTGGGGCAAGTTGGCGGGCATCTTGATTGAAACAGCCATGCCCGCAGGCATGGGCTACAACAGCGACCAAGGTCGTTACTGTGTGGTGGGCGTTGGCATCAACATCGCGCCACCTGTTGCCGAAGGTTTGTCTACCGCGCCCTTAGGGCTGCAAGACTTGCAAAGCGGCATCACGGCCCCTGAAGCTTTGATGAAAGTGGCGGAGCCTTTGCTCACCACCTTGCTCGCGTTTGAGCGCACGGGTTTTGCGCCTTTGCAAAACGCGTTCAACGCTCGCGATGCACTGAGCAACTTGAACGTCACCTTGAGCGATGGCCGTCACGGCGTGGCCAGAGGTGTGGATGCAAGCGGCGCGATGCTCGTGGATACCGAGCAAGGGCAAGAGGCCATCAGCAGCTCAGAGGTGAGCGTGCGGCCTGTTTGAATCAAAAGGAAAGAGCGATGAACTCAAAATATTTTTGGCGCAACGTGGTCTATGCCTTGGCCGCTATCAACCTGCTGTTTTGGTTGTGGAACGACGGGGGCTTGCGCTTCTTAGGCCTTGGCTCCAAGCCCGTGCAAGAGCCGCATCGCGTGGATAACCAAGTGGACCCAGAGTTGCTCAAACTCAAAGCGGCGTCTGAATCTGCTTCGAAATAAGTCAAATAAAAAAAGCCCAACGTTTCAAGCGTTGGGCTTTTTAGTTGAAGCGGCGTTTATTGACGAATCAAATAATCAAACGCTGACAGCGCCGCCTTTGACCCCTCGCCCGCCGCAATGATGATTTGCTTGTAGGGCACGGTGGTGCAATCGCCCGCGGCAAACACGCCGGGCACGTTGGTGTGGCCTTTGGCGTCCACCACGATTTCGCCGAACTTGCTCAGCTCCACGGTGCCTTTCAAAAACTCGGTGTTGGGCACCAAGCCGATTTGCACAAACACCCCTTCGAGCGGCACGTTTTGCTCGACGCCGCTCACGCGGTCTTTGAACGACAAGCCGTTGACCTTGCTGCCGTCGCCGGTGATTTCGGTGGTTTGCGCATTGGTGTGAATGGCGACGTTGGGCAAGCTCTTGAGCTTGTTGACCAACACCGCATCCGCTTTCAACGCATCGGCAAATTCAACGAGCGTGACGTGTTCGACGATGCCTGCCAAGTCAATGGCGGCTTCCACGCCCGAGTTGCCACCGCCAATCACGGCCACGCGCTTGCCTTTGAACAAGGGGCCGTCGCAGTGCGGGCAGTAGGCCACGCCTTTGTTTTTGTACTCGGCTTCGCCGGGCACGTTCACATTGCGCCAACGCGCGCCGGTGGAGAGGATGACGCTCTTGGCTTTGAGCACGCCGCCGTTTTCCAAGCGCACTTCGGTCAAGCCACCTGCAGCAGACGCGGGCACGATTTGGCTGGCGCGTTGCAGGTTCATGATGTCCACGTTGTAGTGGCGCACTTGGGCTTCCAACTCGGCCGCGAGTTTGGGGCCGTTGGTCTCCAGCACCGAGATGTAGTTTTCAATCGACATGGTGTCGTTCACCTGGCCGCCAAAGCGCTCGGCGGCCACGCCCACGCGGATGCCTTTGCGGGCGGCGTACACGGCAGCGGCTGCACCAGCGGGGCCACCGCCGACGATGAGCACGTCATAAGGGGCTTTCTCGCTCAGCTTGGCCGCGTCGCGAGCGGCAGCGCCCGTGTCGAGCTTGGCCACGATTTCTTCGGCCGTCATCCGGCCCGAGCCAAACACTTGGCCGTTCAAGAACACCATGGGCACGGCCATGATCTGGCGCTCTTCCACTTCTTTCTGGAACGCGCCGCCTTCAATCACCACAGTCTTAACCTTGGGGTTGACGATGGCCATGAGCGAGAGGGCCTGCACCACGTCTGGGCAGTTGTGGCAGGTGAGGGACATGTAGACCTCGAAGTTGAAGTCGCCACCATCAGCAGAATCGAGGGCTTTGATGCTGTCAATCACGTCTTGCTCGACCTTGGGTGGGTGGCCGCCGGTCCACAACAAGGCCAACACGAGTGAGGTGAACTCATGGCCAAGTGGCAAACCTGCAAAGCGCACGCCTTGGGTTTCGCCTTCGCGGGCCACCACAAAAGAGGGCTTGCGTGCATCGTTGCCAGACGTGTCGAGCGAGACCTTGTCGGACAGGCTGACGATGGTTTCGAGCAGGCTTTTCATGTCGGTGCCGGTTTCGCTGTCGTCGAGTGAGGCGATCAAGCGGATGGGCTGGCGCAGCATGCCAAGGTATTGCTGAAGTTGGGCTTTGAGTGCGTCGTCGAGCATGGTGTTCTCCTATTTCAGGGTGCAGAAATCCGAGGTCTGCGCGAATGCCGCTGACCTGAATGATTCAAAGGGGTTGGGAAATTCGCTGAGTACAGCGCACGCTGGCATGCCAATGTGCGCTGCGCTCAACGACCTGCGTCAGCAGGCGTTGAGTTGGAAATTAGATCTTGCCGACCAAGTCGATGGAAGGAGCCAAAGTCTTCGCGCCTTCTTTCCACTTCGCTGGGCACACTTGACCGGGGTTAGCGGCGGTGTACTGAGCAGCAGTCAACTTGCGCAGTGTTTCAGACACGTCGCGAGCGATTTCGTTGGAGTGGATTTCCACAGTCTTGATCACGCCTTCTGGGTTGATCACGAACGTGCCGCGCAAGGCCAAGCCTTCTTCTTCAATGTGCACGCCAAAAGCGCGTGTCAATTGGTGTGTGGGGTCGCCGACCAATGGGAACTTGGCTTTGCCCACAGCAGGCGAAGTCTCGTGCCACACTTTGTGAGAGAAGTGTGTGTCGGTGGTGACGATGTACACCTCGGCACCGGCTTTTTGGAACGCAGCGTAGTTGTCAGCTGCGTCTTCAATTTCAGTCGGGCAGTTGAAGGTGAAAGCCGCTGGCATGAAGATCAAAACAGACCACTTGCCTTTGAGGCTGGCTTCGCTCACTTCGATGAACTTGCCGTTGTGGAAGGCTTGGGTTTTGAATGGCTGAACTTGGGTGTTGATCAAAGACATGTGGTTTCCTTTGCTTGGTTGATGAAAACTATCGAATGAGCGAAACTCATTGATGTGAATCATAGTCAAGAAACCACAGGACGGTGATTGTTTGTCTCAATGAGCCCGATAGTGGTAGGCGTGTTACAGGCTTTCTTTCGGTCATCACTTTGTCAAAATCAATTTGCCAAAGCGGGTGGTTTGCAGGCGATAGACCTCGCCCAAGTGCACGATTTCCAGCACGCGCTGACCACCCAGCAGCGTGGCACTGTCAATGCGCAAAGGCCCTGCAGTCGCCGTGCTGGGCGCAGGCGCAGGCAAGGAAGAGGCTTTGGGGGTAGGTGCAGATGGGTGCAGCGGCATGGGCAACTCAAGGTTTTTGGGCGATGAAATTCACCTTGGCTAAGCCCGCCTCTTGCAAGGTGCTCAGCGTTTGCAACACGCGTTCATAGGGCACGGCACGGTCGCCGCTGAGACGCACCACGGGTTGCGGGTCAAGCGAGGCAGCTTGCTGGGCTTGGGTTTTGAGCTCCTCGTCTGCCGCTGCTTTGCCATTCCAATAGGTGCGCCCTTGTGCATCGATGTCAAGGCGCACGGGTTCGACCGGCGGCTGTGGTGCGGCACTGCTGGCGCGCGGCAACGACAACGGGACCGCGCTATGAATCGCGGGCACGGCCAAGATGAACACGATGAGCAACACGAGCATGACGTCAATCAGTGGCGTCATGTTGATTTCAGTCATCACTTCATCATCGTCTTGAGCGGGTAAAAACGACATACTCAAACTCCTGCGCGGTCACGTTGACCCACGCGCGCACCTGTGACCAAGAAGGCGTGCAAGTCGTGTGCAAAGCGGTTGAGTTGACCCAAGATGAATTTGTTGCCACGCACCAAGGCGTTGTAACCCAGCACAGCAGGCACGGCCACGACCAAGCCAAGCGCCGTCATGATGAGGGCTTCGCCAATGGGGCCTGCCACGCGGTCCATGCCAACTTGGCCCGATGCGCCAATGCTGATGAGTGCGTGATAAATGCCCCATACCGTGCCGAACAAACCGACGAAGGGTGCGGTTGAACCAATGGATGCCAACACGGCCAAGCCGGATTGCAAGCGTGCGGTGGAGTCGTCAATCGCGTTACGCAGGCTGCGTGTGACCCAGTCGCTCACGTCCAAGCGGTCGTGTAACTGCTCTTGGGTGGCGCGGTGGTGGGCTGAGGCCTCGTGGCCTTGCTGTGCCAAGCTGTAAAAAGGGTTGGCGTCGGTGGCGTGTGGTGCCACGCCATCCAGTGCGGCCAGGCCTTCGTCTAAGTTGCTGCTGTGCCAAAACGATTCCACATGTTGAGCCATGCGTTTCAAGCGCATGATGTCGAGCGCCTTGATGACGATGACAACCCACGACAACACAGACATGCCCATCAAGAGCAGCGCCACGATGTGGGTGATGAAGTCACCCTGTTGCCAAAAATTCAAAATGCCGGCTTGGTTTTCCATGACAGTTTCCAAAAGTTATTCCAAAACAAAATTAACGGGGACGTTGAACCACATGGCCTCGGGCGTGCCCATGCGCTGACCTGGTACAAACCGCCAGCGCAGTACCGTGCGCAAGGCCTCTTGGTCGAGGCGGTCGTAACCACTGCTGGTTTTGACTTCGCCTTGTTGCGGCGACCCATCGGTGGCCACCAACACACGAATCACCACTTGTCCTTGTTCGTTCAAGCGACGACTCATGCGTGGGTACGCAGGCTTGGGGTTGTTCAAACCATGCGCTTCGCTGCTGGGCAGGCTAAAGGCAGGGGCCCCAGACGATGGGCCAGCGGCTGCAGGCGATGCCGTGGGTGTGGTTTGGGTCTGCTGTGCCGCAGGGGAGGCGTTTGGATGGGCCGGCTCTGTTTTTGCTGCTGCCGATTTGGACGTGGCGGTGGCCGAGCTTGCTGCTTGTGCTTTAGCAGGGGAGTTGCTGACGGGGGCCAGCACCATTTCCATGGCGACACTTTTTTGAGTGTCGATGTCGGTCGTGCTAGATGACAACAACAGAGTGCCGATGGCCAACACATGCAGGGCCAACACGGACAACACCACAGGGGTTGCTGTGTGCTGTCCATCCGCGTGTGATGGTGCGTAAGTGAATTGCAACATCAGGTATCCGCCCACATGCGTAAGAGGTTGTGATACACACCGGTTTGCATCACGGCTTCTGGCAGTTCGCCATACTGGTCGCGCAAGCTCAAGATGCTCATGTCGAGTTCATACAACAAGCGGCGTTGCTCGTCGCTGCGCACCAAGCTTTCAATCCAAAAGAAGCAAGCCAAGCGCTCGCCGCGGGTGACGGGTTTGACTTGGTGCAAGCTTGTGCCAGGGTAGATGACGATGCTCCCTGCGGGTAGTTTGATGCTTTGCTCGCCATAGGTGTCGGCAATGGTCAGCTCGCCGCCGTCGTAAGTGTCAGGATCGCTCAAAAACACAGTGCACGAAATATCGGTACGTACCCGTTTTTCGTGACTCAACATGCGAATCGCACCATCAATGTGGTTGCCAAAGTAATTGCTGTCACCCGCATAGCGGTTGATGCGCGGTGTGTAAATTTTCTTGGGCAGCGTTGCTGAAAAGAACGTGGGGTTCGCGTTGAGTGCCTTGAGCACCATCTCGCGAATGTTCACTGCGGCATCACAGCTTTGTGGCAATTGCTCGTTGTGTTTCACCATCGCTGCTTGCCGACCCGCCGTGCCAAGGCCTGGCTCCCACGGCGCGTCTTTGAGCCAAGCGCGAGCTTGGCTCAACGCTTCGGGCGACAACAAATGGGGCAGGGTTAGCAGCATGTGTGGTTCCTTTGAGACTTAAAACTTGTAAGAGCCAGTCACCTGCACCAAGCGTCCAGCACCTGGCACGTAATGGCCGCTGTAGAGCTGGTCGGCGTAGAGCTTGTTGGCGACGTTGCTCACGTTGGCTTTGAAGGTGAGTTGCTCGTCATAGCGGTACTCGGCCATCACATCCGTGGTGGTGAACGCCGGCGCTTCCCAGCCAGGATTGCGGTTGGGCGTTTGCGCGCCACGGTGGTTCAGACCTGCACCTACACGCCATTGACCGTTGATTTGGTAGGTGTTCCACAACGTGGCGCTGATGCGCGGCGTGAGCGAGGGGCGTGCGCCAGTGCGCTCGTTGTCGCTGCCGGTAGGTGACTTGTAGGCTTCGTCAATGCGTGCATCTGGAATCCACATGAACGAGCCATAGGCCTCCCAACGTGGCGTGATGCGACCGGTGAAGTCGAGCTCTAAGCCTGTGGCGTGGCGCTTGCCCGATAAGACGGCGACGTCGACCAAGGGGTCGGTGTTGCGTTCATGGAGTTTGGTGGATCGAAACAGCGCGTAGCGGGTGGTGAAGTTTTTATCGGCCGAGTCGATCTTGGCACCCAGCTCTAAGTTGATGCTTTGCTCGGGCGGAACGTCAGCGTTGCTCGCACCCAAAGAATACGCATCGCCCGAGGTGTTGAACGACGTGGCCGCTGAGAGGTGATAAGACTCACGCTCGCTCGGTTGAAACAGTGCGCCTACGCGTTTGCTCCATTCGCCGACATTCATTTTGTAGTTGGTCAGCGCACCGTTGCTCATATTGGCGGCAGGTGCTGCAAATGTGTCGTAGTTGCCGTTGAGGCTGTCATAACGCACGCCGGCCAAAAGTTTCCAGTGCGTGGCAATCTGCATCAAATCTTGTGCGTAAATGCCCCAAGCTTCGGAGATGTATTGGTTGTTCACGCGCAAAACACGCGAACTTTCATTGACCCAAGCGCCGTCGTCAGGCGTGCCAATGGTGGTGTTGGGTTTGGTGAGGTCCACACCACCCAAACCTTGTGCAGCAGTGCGTGCGGCATAAACGGTTTTTTGTTCTCGGGCCACATCAACGCCGCTGAGCACTTCGTGTTTCATGCCCAGCGCGTCAAACTTCGTGCTCAAGTCGCTTTGCACGTACACAGAATCTAAATTTTGAATCTTGTTTTGTGTGCCACGTGTGAGCGCTGTGCTGGAATCGAAGTTCGACAAGTTTTCGCCCGCCGTGAGGCGAATGGTGCTGGCGCGTTGGTCGCGTGTGTAGGCGCCGCGGCGCACGCGGGTGGTGAGTTCGGTCTCGCCATCAAAGCGGTGTGTGTGCGCCAACGTGGCGTAGGTGGCCGTGCCGTCGTTGTAGTCGCTGGCCATGCCGTAGTAGCTGGTGGGGTTCACGGGCAACAAGGTGGTGGCGCTGACAGGGCTGGTGCTGGTGGGCTTGATCCACGGCATGCCGTAGTTGATGCCGTTGTTGTTTTCTAGGCGGTAGAGGCTGGCCGTGAATTCGTCACGTTCGCCAATGCCCCAGCGGTAGCTGCCAGCGAGGCCTTGTTTGTCGATGCTGCTGCCGGCGCCGTTGTTGTCAGCGGTGGTCTTCATTGCGCTCACGCGGAGGGCGGAGCTTTCGCCTGTTTGTTGGTTGAAGTCTCCCACCACGCGGCGGTGGTTGTGGCTGCCCACCGTGACGTCGATTTGGTTTTCGTCCATCAAGCGCGGTACTTTGTTGACCATGTTGACTGCGCCACCCGTGGATCCGCGGCCGAACAGCATGGAGGCTGAGCCGCGCAAGAGTTCAACGCGGTCAAGGTTGAAGGTGTCGCGGTCATAAAACGCAGGGTCGCGAATGCCGTCTACGAAAATATCGCCCGTGGTGGAGAGCGCAAAGCCGCGTAAGCGGATGTCTTCTTCGCCACCTTCGGCGGCTTGAAAGGTGATGCCCGCTGTTTGTTTGAGCGCGTCTTTGACCGTGTCTAAATTGCGGTCATCCATCATGCGTTCGGTGACCACGGTGATGGATTGTGGGATGTCGCGCAGCTTCTGTTGGCCTTTGCCAATGGTGGTTTCGGTGGTGCGCAGGCTGTCTTTGCCTTCGGCTATTTCAGCTTTTTCACGCACGGTGACGGTGCTGAGGGTGTTTTCAGTCTGCGCATGGGCTGCGGTTGCGACGCTAGCTGCCAACAGCATCGCGCCTAAGGGCAATCGTTTAGAAGGTGGCGTGCTCACGGTAAGTGGCGTAGATAAATACAGACGGCGTCGGTTGAGCCGCGAACGGGTGGTCGCCATGAGGAAGCTCCTGAATGAGGTGCCGAAAAAATCGGCGGTCGTGATCAGAGGCTGGCTACACACCCTTGCACGGAGGGCGACAAACACGGGGCTTGTTGGCTGGCCGAAACGTTCAAGCGCAAAAATCTCTATGCATTGCGCCTAAGTGCTGGGCACCGCGTTGGGTATGCGGTGCGTGATGCGGGTGTTTACTTGAAACCCACGCGGTCCAACATTTGTTGCACCTTGATTTGGTTCATGCCGACGGCACTGATGGGGACCAGCTCGCTTTTGAAGTTGCCGCCGGTCATGGCTTTGAGGGCTGGGTTGTCCAGCTTCAAGCCTTTGACCACGGGCCACTCGTTGTTGCCGTTGGCAAAGTGGTTTTGCGCTTCGGGGCTGACGAGGTATTCCAGAAACTTCACCGCGTTGGCTTGGTTTTTCGAGTAACGCGCCACCGCACCGCCGGCCACGTTCACGTGTGTGCCCCAGCTTTGTTGGTTGGGGAACACCACGCCCACGCGCTCGGTCACGGCTTTGTCGGCGGGGTTGGTCGATCGCATCAAGCGCGCCAAGTAATACGTGTTGGTCACCGCAATGCCGCATTCGCCGCTGGCGACTGCTTTGATTTGGTCGGTGTCGCCCCCCTTGGGCGCATGTGCCATGTTGTCGACCATGCCTTTGAGCCAGGCTTCTGTCGCGGTGGGGCCGAGGTGTTCGGTCATGGCGCCAAACAAGCTCAGGTTGTAAGGGTGTGAGCCGGAGCGAATGCACAGCTTGCCCTTGTTTTTGGGATCGGCCAATTCTTCGTAGGTGTCCACGTCTTCGCGCTTGACCTTGAGCTTGTCGTACACCACCACGCGAGCGCGGGTGGATAAGCCAAACCAAGCCGTGCTGCCATCGTCGGCGGGTTTAGATCGCAACTGTGAAGGGATGGCGTTTTCGAGCGTTTTCGACTTGACGGGCAAGAACATGCCATCGACTTCGCCTTTCCACAAACGGGCTGCGTCGACCAACAAGATCACATCGGCGGGCGACGCACTGCCCTCGGCCTTGAGGCGGGCGATGATGCCTGCGTCGTCCGAATCGACGCGGTTGATTTTGATGCCGGTGGCTTTGGTGAAGTCGCTGTAGAGCGCTTCATCGGTGGGATAGTGACGTGCCGAGTACAGGTTGATGACGGCGTCATCTGCCCGAGCGGCAGGGGCCAGAACGCTGGCGAGTGCCAGAGACAAAATTTGAAACGTGCAACGCATAAGACAAATTCCCAAAAAGAAGATTTGTCGGGAGTGTACATCAAATGCGAATCATTTGCATTTGCATTTGATGTGGGTGAGATTTACCCGCGGCGCAAGGTTTTACTCAACAAGATGACGGGCAACAAACCCACCAGCACCAAGGCCAGCGAAGGCAAGGCGGCTTCACCCAAACGTTCGTCACGCGCCAATTGGTAGGCCATGACGGCCAAGGTGTCGGTGTTGAAGGGGCGAAGCACCAAGGTGGCAGGAAGCTCTTTCATCACATCGACCAACACCAGCAAACCCGCAGCAGCCAGTGGTTTTTTGAGCAGCGGCCAATGCACACGGCGCACCAGTGATAAGCCGGATGTGCCCAACATGCGGGCGCTGTCGTCGAGCGAGGTTGGCACACGCGCATAGCCGCTTTGCACCGATTGCAACGCAACGGCGACAAAGCGAACCAAGTACGCCCAGACCAATCCTAAAACGGTGGCCGTGAGCCAATAGCCCACGCCTGATTGCGGCCAAGTGGCTTGCACCCAACCCACGGGCAAAAGCAAACCCACCACAATGACCGCACCCGGTACCGCATAGCCCAAACTCACCACGCCTTTGACTTGGCGCGTGAGCCAGCTGGGCTGCAAACGGGCTTGGGCAGCCAGCAGCAACGCGGCGCTAACGGCCAACAACGCAGTGATGCCGCCCAGAGATAGGCTGGTGATGGACCATTGCACAAAGCGCGCCCAAGGTAAGGCCACCATGCCATCGCCTTGCAACAAGGCGCGCAACATAAAAAGCACCGGCAACACAAACCCACACAGCACAGGCAGCACACACAACACCCAAGCCAACACAGCCGCCAGACCATGCAGTCGCATCGGCTGTGACTCGCTGCCATGACGATCGACACGCGCACTGGCAAACCGTAAACGAGATTGCGCACGTTGCTCGGCAGCCAACAGCACGACCACAACCACCAGCAACAAGGTGGCCAGTTGCGCAGCGGCGATGCGGTTGTCCATCACCAACCAAGCCTTGTAAATACCAGCGGTAAAGGTTTGAATACCGAAATAGCTCGACACGCCGAAGTCGGCCAAGGTTTCCATCAAGGCCAATGCCGTACCGGCCGCAATGGCTGGCCGCGCCAAAGGCAACGCCACGCGCAAGATCCGGCGCGACAGGGGGGCACCCAGCAAGCGAGCGGCTTCCATCAAATGGTTGGCACGCTCAGACAAAGCGGTGCGTGCCAATAAATACACATACGGATACAACGCAAGGGTGAACACGCAGGCGGCACCCCAAACATTCCGCACTTCAGGAAACACGCGCCCTTCAAGGCCAAACGCTGAGCGGAGTGCCGTTTGCAGTGGGCCGCTGAATTGCAAGTAGTCGGTGTAGGCGTACGCCACCACATACGCAGGCATGGCCAGTGGCAGCAGCAGCGCCCATTCCAAACTGCGGCGCATTGGAAAGTCAAACAACGTCACCGCGGCTGCCGATACCGTGCCCATGCTCACCACCCCCACGCTCACCAACACGCAGAGCAACAGCGATGTGCCCACATAGTCGGGCAACACGGTGGCACTCATCTCGGCCAAGATGTTGGCAGATGCGCCATTCCACTGTGCCCAAGAAAACAGCACCGTCAATACGGGCAGCGCCAGCAGCAAGGCCAACATCACCAACACACAACGAAATAACAAGCGGTAGCTAGAAACCATGCGGCATTGTAGGTAGCCCCTTGTGCCATGGCGTTATTAAACCCCCGTCTCTAGAATAGGCGCATGTTTTTAGATGTTGCACAGCTCTGTGTCAGTTACCCAGAACGTCCCCGCCCTTCGGTGGACGGTGTCACGCTGGCGCTGCGCGCGGGTGAGATGGGCGTGCTCATTGGCCCCTCGGGCTGCGGTAAAACAACCTTGCTCAGAGCTGTGGCGGGCTTAGAGCGCGTCAGCGCCGGTGAAATTCGTTTGTCCCAATCGACGGTGAGCAGCGCCACCGTGCATGCAGAGCCCGAGGCGCGTCGCATTGGCATGGTGTTTCAAGACTACGCCTTGTTTCCGCACCTGAGCGTTGAAGACAACATTCGTTTTGGTCTACACAAGCAAGCCCGTGCCGAGCGTGAGTCGCGTGTGCGGGAGGTACTGACCTTGGTGGGGTTGACCAGCAGTGCGCAGCGCTATCCGCATGAATTGTCGGGCGGTCAGCAACAACGCGTGGCATTGGCGCGTGCGTTGGCGCCCAAACCCCAGCTGCTGTTGTTGGACGAGCCGTTTTCCAATCTGGATGTTGAGTTGCGCGAGCGCTTGGCGTTGGAGGTGCGTGGCATTTTGAAAGAAGCACAAGCCACAGCCCTGTTCGTCACCCATGACCAAATGGAAGCCTTTGCCATTGGCGATGTGATTGGTGTCATGTCCGAAGGGCGCTTGCATCAGTGGGACGATGCCTACACTTTGTACCACCGGCCTGCCACGCGCTTTGTGGCCGAGTTCATTGGGCATGGTGTGTTCACGCCTGCCACGTTGCGCGAAGTCAACAACCAAGTGGTGGTACACACGGCCATGGGCGATTTGGTGGATGTGGCGGAGTGTCCGCTGCCCAGCACTTTTTCAGAAGGCGCGTGCGATGTGTTGCTGCGTGCGGATGACATCGTGCACGACGACGATGCACCTGTGAAAGCCGAGATCATTCGCAAAGCATTTCGCGGTTCTGAGTTTTTATACACCTTGCGTTTGAAAACGGGCGAGACCGTGATGGCGCATGTCCCAAGCCATCACGACCACGTGGTGGGCGAGTGGATCGGCATTCGCGCCGAGGTGGACCATGTGGTGACGTTCAGCCGCTGACGGCCTCTGCGCATTCGGGCTTCGAGCACAAGCCGTAAAGCGACATGGAATGGTTGATCAGTTTGAAGCCATGCTTTTTGGCAATCTTTTCTTGACGCAACTCCACCTCTTCGTCATGGAACTCCACCACTGAGCCGCAGCTCAAGCAGACCAAGTGGTCGTGGTGACCACCCTCGTTCAACTCAAACGTGGTTTTGCCCGTTTCAAAATTGGTAGCCACCAAGATGCCTGCATCCGCAAATTGCGTGAGTACGCGGTACACCGTGGCCAAGCCGATGTCGCCTTCGTGCTCCAACACTTTTTTGTAAACGTCTTCGGCAGACAAGTGACGTGAGTCACTTTGGTTGAAGATGTCCAAAACCGTCATCCGTGGGCTGGTGATTTTGAGCCCCTTGTTTTTCAGCTGCGCAGCATACTTTTCCATGTCCACGGTGTGTTCTTTCATAACTGATAACTGAAGATGTATTGATCTATCTTAATGGCTTTAAATGAAAGTAGTTCTTATTTGTGGGATCATCGTTTCTAGCAAAAACCTTCAAAAACCATGGCCATCGATCATCCGTTGACATTAGAAAAACTTCCCCCGGGGGAGTCCGCCAGCATCATGGCCATCAATGTGGACAGTGAGCTGAAGAAACGCTTCTTTGCCCTCGGGCTCAAAGAAGGCGTGCATGTGCGTGTCTTGCGCCGTGGTCAATTTGGCGGCCCTTTGCATTTGCGCGTGGGCACGAGCGAGCTGATTCTTCGCGTGCAAGAAGCGAGCTGCATTTGCTTGGCTACGCCGTTCGTAGCCACACACCCAACCTCCCCATCCTTATGAAACGCGTCGCATTGCTGGGCATGCCCAACACGGGCAAATCCACCCTCTTCAACCGGTTGACGGGCGCACACGCCAAGGTCGGCAATTGGCCGGGCCTGACGGTGGAGCTGCTCAATGCGCGCTTGATCGTGGGCGACCAAGTGGTGCGCATGGTCGACTTGCCCGGCATCTACGACCTCAACGGCTACTCGGATGACGAGCGCGTGGTCACCACGTTTTTAAACACGCAAGCGCCGGACTTGATCGTCTTCGTGCTCAACACCTCGCAGTACGAACGCCAGATGCACCTGCTCAGCCAAGTGATGGCCAAGGGCATTCCCATGATGTTGGTGCTCAACATGGTGGACGAAGCCAGCGCCATGGGCATTGATGTGGATGTGCAAGCGCTGAGCCAGCAATTGAAATTGCCCGTGCATTTTGTGTCTGCCAAATACGGGCAAGGCATTGAGCGTTTGCAGCCTGCGATGCGTGAGGTGTTTCATGGCCCTGTGGCCTGCCCTGCTTCACTGTCACCGTCAGAGGTTGAGGCCGCGTTTCATGCGGCGATCAACGTGCCCGCGCAAGCCTCGCACGCGCTGACCGAGCGACTCGACCAAGTGCTGTTGCATCCCGTGTTCGGTTTGCCGATTTTCTTTGGTGTGATGTTGTTGTTGTTTCAGGGCGTGTTCGCGATTGGCAAGCCACTGCAAGATGCCGCCACGTGGGTGTTGGCTGCGTTTCGCACCGAGGCGTTGGAGCCTTTGCTGGCGCACACGCCGCTGCTGTTGCAAGGCTTGTTGCTCGACGGGGTTTACAACGGCTTGAGCACGGTGGCGAGTTTTGTGCCTTTGATCGTGCTGTTCTTTTTGTTCATGGGCATCGTGGAAGACACGGGCTATTTGTCACGCGCCGCGTTTTTGATGGATGCGCTCATGGCCAAGTTTGGCTTGGATGGCCGCAGCTTTGTGATGCTGTTGATGGGCTTTGGTTGCAACGTGCCCGCCTTGATGGGCACGCGCGTGATTCGTTCCAAAGGCTTGCGCTATTTGACGATGCTCATCATTCCCTTCTCGCTGTGCTCGGCGCGTATGCAGGTGTTTGTGTTTTTGATTGCGGCTTTGTTCACGCCTGAGGAAGCGCCGTGGGTGCTGTTCTCGCTGTATGTCATGAGCATTGCGATGTCCATCGTGACCTCGCTCATCTTCAAGCGCCAGTACGTGAACCAAGATGCGTTTGTGCTGGAAATGCCGCCCTACCGCTTTCCGACCGTGCGCCAAATGGTGCTGACGGGCTGGCAAGAAATTCGTCACTTCTTGAACCGTGCCACGCGCTTCATCGTGCTCGGCGTGGTGGCCATTTGGGTGCTCACCAATTTGCCGTTGGGTGTGCAGCCTGGCAGCGCAGCGTCGTGGGCGGGGCATTTGGGGGACTGGTTGCAACCGGTGTTTGCGCCGTTGGGCATCAACCCCGAGTTGACGATTGCGTTGCTGTTTGGCTTCATCGCCAAAGAAATTGTGATCGGCTCACTCGCTGTGATTTACGGGCAAGAGGGCGCGGCTTTGGTGCACACCATCACGCAGCACATCACGTGGGTGCAGGCGTATAGCTTCATGTTGTTTGTGCTTATTTACACACCGTGCGTGTCCACCATCGCCACCATTCGCAAAGAAACCAAATCGCTTGCGTTCACCGCGTTGTCGGTGGTGTGGCCGCTGGGTGTGGCGTGGGTGGTGACGTGGGTGTTTTACCAAGTGGCCACTTGGGCTGTGGCCTAACGCTTTAGCGCTGCTGCTGTCACCGCCGCCGCCGGTGCTTGGGGCCTGCGTATGCAGTTAAGCCTGCGTGTTCGAGAAGCGCACCGTGAAGCGCGCACCCGGCATGGGCTTGCCGGGGAAGGCATCTTCTAGCGTCACCACAGCTGCGTGCTGGTGCGCAATTTCAATCACGATGGGCAGGCCCAAACCTGAGCCATCGGCTTCGGTGCCCAAGGCGCGGTAGAACGGTTGGAACACCAAATCGCGCTCGGCTTCGGGAATGCCGGGGCCTGAGTCTTCTACCTGCAACACCACGACTTTGCCAAACTTGTCGGCCAGCAAACGCACGGTGATGACGCCGGGCGTCTGTTCGCTGGAGGGGGTGTAGTTGATGGCGTTGTCCACCAAGTTGCGCACCATTTCTTTGAGCAGCGTGGGGTTGCCCATCACGCGCACGCCGGTGCTGCCCATCTCGGCGCCTTCGTAGCCGAGGTCGATGTATTTGTCCATCGCGCGGGGCAATGAATCTTGAATCACATCGCTCACCAACGCCACCAAATCGCACGGGCTGCGCGCGATGTTGGTGGTGCCGCTTTCGGCGCGGGCAAGCGACAGCAACTGGTTCACCGTGTGCGTGGCGCGAATGCTGGCGCGGCCAATGAGCTTGAGTGATTGCTTGAGTTCATCTGCGCTGGAGTCGGCGCGTTGCGCCAAGTCGGCTTGCATGCGCAGGCCTGCCAGCGGTGTTTTGAGCTGATGCGCGGCATCGGCCAAAAAGCGTTTTTGCGTGGCGATGGATTCTTTGAGGCGCGTGAGCAAGTCGTTGATCGACGCGACCAGCGGCGCCACCTCTTGCGGCACGGCGGATTCGTCGAGTGGGCTCAAGTCGTCGGGTTTGCGCAGGCGAATGCGCTCTTCGAGTTTGTTGAGCGGGCGAATGCCGCGCGCCAACGCCAGCCACACCAACAACACGGCGAGCGGCAAGATGACGAACTGCGGCAGCATGACGCCTTTGATAATTTCGGTCGCCAGCACCGAGCGTTTTTCCAACGTCTCGCCCACTTGCACCAACACAGGTTTGGCACCCAGCACATCCACGCGTACCCAGGTGTAGGCCACGCGCACATCCGCGCCGCGCATTTCATCGTCGCGAATGCGCACTTCGCCCGGCAACGGTTTTTCTTCGTCGGGTGGGAGTGGAAAGTCGCGCTCGCCACTCACAAACTCGCCGCGTGTGCCCAGCACTTGGTAGTAAATCAAGTCGGCTTCGTCGGCGCGCAAAATTTCGCGCGCGGGCAAAGGCAAGTTGAAATACATGCGCGTTTGGTCGCTCTTGACGAGTTGTGCCAAGGCTTGCACGTTGTATTCCAAGCCTCGGTCAAACGGGCGGCCTGCAATGTTTTGCGCCACCAACCACGTGAGCGCCAAGCTGACGGGCCACAGCAGCAAGAGCGGCGTGAGCATCCAATCCAAAATCTCGCCGAACAGCGAGTGTTGCTCGCGCCTAAACAGCTTGGCCATGCGCGTGCGTGTGGCTGATTAGCCCGGGATTTTTTCGAGGCAGTAGCCCAAGCCGCGCACGGTGGCGATGCGGATGGGGCCTTTTTCAATCTTCTTGCGCAGGCGGTGGATGTACACCTCAATCGCGTTGTTGCTCACCTCTTCGCCCCACTCGCACAGGCGCTCGACCAACTGGTCTTTGCTTACCAAGCGGCCGCTGCGTTGCAACAGCACTTCAAGCAAACCGAGTTCGCGGGCAGACAGCTCGACCATCTTGCCGTCGATGGTGGCGACACGACCGGTTTGGTCGTACACCAGCGGGCCGTGCTTGATGGACGACGAGGTGCCGCCCATGCCGCGGCGTGTGAGGGCGCGCACGCGGGCTTCGAGTTCTTGCAAGCTGAAGGGCTTGGCCATGTAGTCGTCGGCGCCGTAGTCCAACCCTTTGACGCGCTCTTCTACGCCATCGGCGGCGGTGAGGATGAGCACCGGAATGGATGAGCCGCGTGAGCGCAAACGCTTGAGTACTTCGAGACCGTGCATTTTGGGAAGGCCTAAGTCCAAGATGAGCAAGTCAAACTCATCGGTGGTCATCAAAGCGGCATCGGCTTCGGTGCCGCTGGCCACGTGGTCGGCGGCTGCGCCAGAGGCGCGCAAGGTACGCAACAGGCCATCGGCCAAGACCAAGTCGTCTTCTGCAATCAGGATGCGCATGTGTTTGTCTCCAGCTTCTTCGCGTTATGAGAGGTGTCAGGGGGGTGATTCTAGGCTGGAGTAGCCGCCCGCATAGGCCTCCAGACCTAGGCTAACCACGGTGGCGACGTCGGTGCCGACCTCTTGTTTGAATTCGTCCTCGGCTTGCGCTACCGCTTGCTCAAACGCGCGCAGCCAAGCCAAGCCCGTTTCGGTGAACACAATGCGCCGCGCCCGTGCGTCCAGCGGGTCGGGCGTGCGCTGCACCAAGCCCCAGGCTTCGCACTGGGTGACCAAGTCGCCCATGGCCTGTTTGGTCATGCCGGCGCTCTCGGCCAGCTCGCTCAGACGCGAGCCCTCAAGGCTCAGGTGGCGTGTGATGTGGATGTGCGCGGCGCTCACTTGGGCGCGTGCCGCAAGGTTGGACAAGGCCAGCGGCACCTCGACGTTGTGCGCCATCAGGTGCAGCACGCGCGCGTCAAAGCGCCGCATGGCGTGGCCTAGCAAGCGGCCGAGGTGGATTTGTCTCCAGTCTTGTTGGGTAGAAAAGGTTGGTGCTGAGGCCATTTCCAGATAGTAAGGCAAACTGACCAAAAAAACTGTTTACAAGTTTTGACTTTGCGGTAAAGTACTGGTCAAGCATCCAGCTGTTGATTCAATCAGTGGTTGGAAATCAAACCCAAACTGGAGAACACCATGAGCACCAAACCCGCCGTCGATAGCGAAAAAGCCAAAGCCCTGCAAGCCGCCCTGGCTCAAATTGAAAAGCAATTTGGCAAAGGCACCATCATGCGTTTGGGCGAAGGCGAAGTGATTGACGACATTCAAGTGGTGTCCACCGGTTCGCTGGGCCTCGACATCGCCTTGGGCGTTGGCGGCCTGCCCCGTGGCCGCGTGATTGAAATCTACGGCCCAGAGTCTTCAGGCAAAACCACCCTCACCCTGCAAGTGATTGCCGAGATGCAAAAACAAGGCGGCACCTGCGCGTTTGTGGACGCCGAACACGCCCTCGACTCGCAATACGCCCAAAAGCTCGGCGTGGACTTGCAAGACTTGCTCATCAGCCAGCCCGACACCGGCGAACAAGCGCTGGAAGTGGTCGACAGCTTGGTGCGCTCCGGCGCGGTGGATTTGGTGGTGGTCGACTCCGTGGCCGCCCTCACACCCAAGGCCGAACTCGAAGGCGACATGGGCGATTCATTGCCCGGCCTGCAAGCCCGCTTGATGAGTCAAGCCTTGCGCAAGCTCACCGCCTCCATCAAGAAGACCAACTGCACGGTCATCTTCATCAACCAAATTCGCATGAAGATTGGCGTGATGTTTGGCTCGCCCGAAACCACCACCGGCGGTAACGCGCTCAAGTTCTACGCCTCGGTGCGTTTGGACATTCGCCGCACCGGCACCATCAAGCGCGGCGACGAGGCGGTGGGTAACGAGACCAAAGTCAAAGTGGTGAAAAACAAAGTTGCGCCCCCCTTCAAGACGGCCGAGTTCGACATTTTGTTTGGCGAAGGCATCAGCCGCCAAGGTGAAATCATCGACATGGGCGTGAACGCCAAAGTGATTGAAAAGTCAGGCGCTTGGTACGCGTACAACGGCGAAAAAATCGGCCAAGGTCGCGACAACGCCCGTGAGTTTTTGCGCGAAAACGAAGCTTTGGCGTTCGAGATTGAAAACAAAGTGCGCGACTCTTTGGGTATTCCGTTGCTAGTCGGTGGCCCAGAAGCCCCAGCTGCCAAAGAAGAGAAAGCGCCCAAGGCCAGCAAGGCTGCGAAAGAAGCCAAAGCGGCCGAAGTCGACGCTGACGGCGTGGTGCTCTAACGCAGCTTCGTGAGTCACGACATGGCAGCCAACGCGCAAGACCCCTCAGTCACGGAGGAGCAACCCAAGGCGAAAAGGGCCAGCGGGTTTCAGCCGTCGCTCAAGGGGCGTGCGCTGCGGTTGCTGTCGCTGCGCGAGCATTCGCGTCAAGAACTCGAACGCAAGCTCAAACCGTTTGAAGAAACGCCGGGCGAGCTGGCCGAGGCCTTGGATTTTTTGCAGGCCAAAGATTTCATCAACGAGCAGCGTGTGGTGGAGTCGGTCGTCAACAGTCGCTCTCGCAAGCTCGGTGCATCCCGGGTGCGTCAAGAATTGCAAGCCAAAGGATTGCCCGCCGAGGCCATCGCCGAGGCCGTGCAAACGATGCGCAGCACCGAGCTAGAGCGAGCCCGCGAAGTTTGGCGAAAGAAATTTGGCGAGCCGCCCGTGGACCAAGCGGCCCGCGCCAAGCAAGTGCGGTTTTTACTCAGCCGCGGCTTTGCGGCTGAAGTGGTCAAGCGAGTGGTGGCGGGCGCTGACGAGCTTTAAACGCCCAGCATCAACTGCAGGTTTTGCACCGCAGCGCCGCTGGCGCCTTTGCCCAAGTTGTCCAAACGTGCGATGAGCACGGCTTGGCGATGGGCTTCATTCGCGAAGACGCGAATTTCTAATTTGTTGGTGTCGTTCAACGCGGTGGCGTCGAGCTTGCCGTTGTCGGTGGCGGGGTGCACGCTCACCCAGCCGTCAGGGCTTTGGGCGTAGTGCTTGGCCAAGGCGTCATGCAAGTCGGCGGCTTTGGGTTGGCCGGGCAGTTCGTCCAAATGCAAAGGCAGCTGCACCAACATGCCTTGGCGGAAGTTGCCAACCGATGGCACAAACAGTGGGCGACGTTTCAGGCCGGTGTAGGCCATGATTTCGGGGATGTGTTTGTGCTCAAGCCCTAGGGCGTAGGCTTCAAACAGCGGGGCTTTGCCCGCTTCAAAATCTTCAATCATGGTGCGACCGCCGCCCGAGTAGCCGCTGACCGAAGGCAGGGCCACGGGGAAATCAGCAGGCACCAAGCCCGCATCCACCAAGGGGCGCAGCAAAGCAATCGCGCCGGTGGCGTAGCAGCCGGGATTGGCCACGCGCTCGGCGTTGACTACAGCATCGCGCTGGCCTGCGGCCAACTCGGGGAAGCCATAGACCCAGCCCGGTGACACGCGGTGCGCGGTGGAGGCGTCGATGATTTTGGGTTTTTTGCCGCTCAGGCTATCGATCATCGCAACTGACTCGCGGGCGTGGTCGTCGTGCAGGCACAAGATGACCATGTCGACGCCCGCCATCAGCTCGCGTTTGGCTTCGGGGTCTTTGCGTTTGGCGGGGTCGATGCTGACCACTTGCACGGCTGGCATGGTGGCCAAACGTTCGCGAATTTGTAGACCTGTGGTGCCGGCTTCGCCGTCGATGAAGACTTTAGACATGGATGTCGCCAGAAAGTACAAAAAAAGTTGGGCGTCGCTAAGCTCTTGTAAGCCAGTTAAAAGTTTGACGCGATGCAGCATGATACAGTCATAAGGCTTTGCGCTGTGCGGCTTTTCGGAGTTTGGACATGCGTAGAACGTTACAAATCCACCGATTACTAAGAGAGATCTCATGAAGATTCACGAGTACCAAGGCAAGGAAATCTTGCGTCAATTTGGTGTGCCAGTGCCACGCGGTATCCCCGCGTTCACGGTGCAAGAAGCGGTGGAAGCCGCGCAAAAGTTGGGCGGCCCAGTGTGGGTTGTGAAGGCCCAAATTCACGCGGGTGGCCGCGGTAAAGGCGGCGGCGTCAAAGTGGCTAAGACCATTGATGATGTCAAACGCATCGCAGGCGAAATCTTGGGCATGCAGCTTAAGACTCACCAAACTGGTCCAGAAGGCCAGAAAGTCCGTCGCCTCTACATCGAAGACGGCGCTGACATCAACAAAGAATATTACGTGTCCATCGTGACCGACCGCGCCACACAAAAAGTGGCTGTGATCGCGTCAAGCGAAGGCGGCATGGACATTGAAGAAGTGGCGCACTCCACGCCCGAGAAAATCATCACTGACTTGGTCGATCCATTGACGGGTTTGGGCCAAGCGCAAGCTTTGAAGATCGCTAACGCAGTTGGCTTGACTGGCGGCTCTGCTGACCAAGCGGCTGATGTGTTGCAAAAGCTCTACAAGTGCTACATGGACACTGACGCATCTTTGGTGGAAATCAACCCACTGAACTGCGACAGCAAAGGCAACATCATGGCCTTGGACGCGAAGTTCAACTTCGACTCCAACGCGTTGTTCCGTCACCCAGAAATCGTGGCTTACCGCGATTTGGACGAAGAAGATCCAGCTGAAGTGGAAGCTTCTAAGTTCGACTTGGCCTACATCTCCTTGGACGGCAACATTGGTTGCTTGGTCAACGGCGCTGGCTTGGCCATGGCCACCATGGACACCATCAAGTTGTTCGGCGGCGAGCCAGCCAACTTCTTGGACGTGGGCGGCGGCGCAACAGCTGAGAAAGTGACTGAAGCTTTCAAGATCATGTTGAAGAACCCACATGTCAAAGGCATTTTGGTCAACATCTTCGGCGGCATCATGAAGTGCGACACCATCGCCAACGGCGTGGTCACCGCTTGTAAAGCTGTGAACTTGTCAGTGCCATTGGTGGTGCGCATGAAGGGCACCAACGACGAGTTGGGCAAGAAAATCTTGGCCGAATCTGGTCTGCCAATCATCTCTGCCGACACCATGGCCGAAGCTGCAACATCTATCGTTGCTGCCGTGAAGTAAGGGAAACAACATGTCCATCTACATCAATAAAAACACCAAGGTCATCACCCAAGGTATCACCGGCAAAACCGGTCAGTTCCACACTGAGAAGTGCATCGAATACGCAAACGGCAAAAACTGTTTCGTGGCCGGTGTGAACCCCAAGAA
>Ga0228700_1000234_pt1 | contig 53851 bp, 68 predicted proteins | sample McNCre317_Aug_MG_FD_178019 | JGI IMG/M metagenome (GOLD analysis project Ga0228700, IMG submission 178019) | Freshwater microbial communities from McNutts Creek, Athens, Georgia, United States - 3-17_Aug_MG | ecosystem: Environmental > Aquatic > Freshwater > Creek | place: USA: Georgia...
GCAGAAGAAGGCATACGACGAGATGCTGCGCAAGTTCCGCGCGGACTGCGGCAGCGGCCAGATCACGGCGGTCAACGAGGCGGCCAAGCTCAGCAAGCTCCTGCAGATTTGCTGTTTGCGCCATGATACTAACGTGCTAACGGAACGCGGGTGGGTTCCGATACATGACGTGTCGGCACGCGACGCCGTCTGGGACGGCACCGAGTGGGTGAGCCAGAAAGGCGCAGCCCTAATGGGGTACAAGCCCACCATTGATTGTGGGGGTGTGTTTGCAACGGAGGACCACCTGGTTCTTAGCGACTCCGGGTGGCTAACAGCGAAGGAGTTTGCGCGCGGTTATGCCAGCAAAAGACTTGACTGGGCAGAGGTTCGGTTACCTGACGGTGTTGCGTCGGGAGGGGACCTCTGGTGGGGTGAACAAGAAGGCTCGATGGGCGTGCCTGTGCGATTGCGGGAACGAGGTTACGCGCGAAAGCCAGTACCTACGCAGCCGGCACAGAACCCACCCCCGCAGTTGTGGGTGTCACCACGGAAACGAAAAGCACAAGATGGCGGCATCTCGCCCGTACCGAACGTGGACGGGTATGCGTCGGCGCTGCCTAGACCCGTTGGACAAAGACTGGCCGAATTACGGCGCGCGTGGCGTGACGGTGTGCGAGTCGTGGCGCAGGTCTTTCTCGGCGTTTTGGGCGGATATGGGACCGAGCTACCAAGACAACCTGACCCTTGGCCGCGTGGACAACGACGGACCCTACTCACCCGACAACTGTCGATGGGAGACCGTGCACCAGCAGGCCAACAACCGAAGAACGAACACTCTGGTAGCCACATCAAAGGGTTCGATGACGCTGAGCCAGGCAGCGAGGGCTTTCGGCTTGAAGCCGGTCACGCTGCTGGCCAGGATACGTCGCTACGGTTGGACGCTGGAGAGGGCGCTGAACACCCCGCCGTCTACGACCTCGTCGACTGTGGCCCACGAAATCGGTTCGTCGTCAGGGGCGTAGATGGCAAACCACGTATAGTCCACAATTGCGGCGTGGCCTACGGCGAAGGCGAGGCCGAGATCCTCCTGGATGCCCGCCCCCGCATCGAGCTGGTCAAGGAGATCATCGAGGAGAGCGAGTCCAAGGTGCTGGTGTTCGTGCCGTTCACGGCAGCACTGCACAAGGTAGCCGAAGAAATCGCCAAGCACTACTCGGTGGAGGTGGTGTACGGCGAGGTGTCCAAGACTCAGCGGGACCGCATCTTCCACGACTTCCAGCACGCCAAGGACCCCCACGTCCTGGTGGCCGACGCCCGCACCATGAGCCACGGACTGAGCCTGACAGCGGCCAGCACGACCATCTGGTACGGCCCCCCTAACGGGAACGAGACCTATCTGCAGGCTAACGAGCGCACACCCCGCCCGGGGCAGAAGCTCAATACCCTGATCGTCAACATCGAGGGCACCCCCGTGGAGCGCAAGGTGTACGAACGACTCCGAGGGCAGACCAAATTGCAGGGGCTGCTGCTCGACATGCTAAAAGGCGGTTGATCCGCTAACGTGTTAGGTATATTATTTAACCCCAACCTGAAAGTGCCCCATGGCTAACGACAACGACCGCCTGAACTCTAACGCCACCTTTGAGGAAGCCCGCCGATTTTTTGACGCCCGTATCGAGTCGCCCACCGAGGAAGACCTGGACCGCTGGCTCGGAAGTCGGCCGCTTCACTACGACATCGAGACCTTCGGTCGACTCTACTTCTGCCGGGCCGACCGCGTCCACAGTATGTACCCCTCCCATAAACCGCCCCCTGCGGTGTTGGCAGCCTACGCCGACGTGCGCGCTCGGAAGCTCCACGACGCTCTGAATCGTAAGTACGGCGGGGGCTACATCGACGCGGCTTGGGATCGGGGGACGGCCACGCGCTACGCGACAGGCGGGCCCAGCGGCCCGTATACCCATTAACTGGAGAGTTACCATGCCCGACATCGACGCGCTCATCGAGCGATACGTCCTCCTTCGAGACAAGAAGGCCCAGATCAAGGCTGCGTATGAGGCCGAGGTCGCCGAGTACGACGGGGCCATGGACCGTATCGAGGGGGCCATCATGGCGCACCTCAACGCCACCGGCACCACCAAGACCGGCTCCAAGGCCGGCACCGCGTTCATCGAGAAGACCACCAGCTGCACCACGGCTGACGCCGAGGCGTTCTTCAGCTACGTGCAGGCTAACGGCCTGTGGCACCTCATGGACAAGCGCCCTAACAAGACGGCAGTTGCGGAATTCCGCGCGGCCAACGATGATATTCCGCCTGGCCTGAACTGGCGTGAAGAAGCCGTGGTGCGCATCCGCCGCGCCTGACCCCATCAACCACTGGAGAAACCCCATGTCCGCCATCATCCCTCTGACCCCCGGCACCGTCCTGCCCGCCTACCTCAAGAACCGCGACGCGCTCGCCACCATCAACTCGGACGTCATCACCCATGGCACCGGGTTCCCTGTCCTGTCCATCAAGGGCAAGGTCTTCACGTTGGTCAAGGACAACGAGCGCAAGGTGCTCACCCGTCCGGAAGACCCCGACGAGGTCCTGCAGAACATCACCCTCACGGCCATCCGCGCCAACACCAAGAGCCGCGTGTTCTACGCCAAGGCGTATAGCGAGGACGACAGCGAGGGCGCCAAGCCCTCCTGCTACTCCAGTGACGGCGTGTCCCCGGCGGCTGATGCCCGCGAACCCCAGGCCAAGAAGTGCGCCGTCTGCCCGCACGCCGTGTGGGGCTCCAAGTCGGGCAGCGAGGGCAAGGGCACCGCGTGCACCGTGAACACCCGCCTGGCCATCGCTGACCCGGACCAGATCCTCGCCAGCGAGAACGTGGAGCCCTACCTGCTGCGCGTGCCGGCTGGCAGCCGCGCCAACTTCGCCGATGTGGTCAAGGCCGCCCAGGCGCGCGGTATCCCCTACAACGCCCTGGTGCTCAAGGTGGGCTTCGACAAGGAGGCGCCGAGCCCCAAGCTCACGTTCAAGCTGGTCGGCCTGGTGGACGACGCGGTCTACAACAAGATCACCGAGCTGTACGAGAGCGACGACGTGAAGGCGATCGTGGGCCTGGCCCCGGTGGCGGCTTCCGCCCCTGCCCTGCCGGCCCCCAGTGTGACCGAGGACGACCTGGACGCCGCCCTGGCGGCCAAGGAAGCCCGTGCGGCCACCGAGAAGGCATCCAAGGCGGCGAAGACCCCTGCCCCTGCCCCTGCCCCTGCCCCTGAGCCGGTGGCTGAGAAGCCCGCCAAGGTGGCCAAGCCCAAGGCGGAACCCGCCGCCACGTCCGGCGGCATGGACGACCTGCTGGGGGACCTCGACAGCCTGCTGGGTTCGACCGACGACTGATGCACGAGGGGCCCGGCCGGGCCCCTCTCTACAAGGACACCGATGGAACTTGACTTCTCGCTCATCAAGCGTGCCGGCGTCTCCCAGCGGGAGTTCTCGCAGTTAGCGGGTGTATCGAGAGTGACCACTAACCTGTGGGTTGCGGGTAAGATGAAGCCCCACCGCCTACAGGCCGACAAGATCGCCGCAGTCATGCGCGCACTTGAGGCAGCCGTCACCCATGAAGAACTCCCACTGCCCGGGGCTATCCCGGTCGCCCGGCGCATTCCCACAATTCAGCGCATCCTGCAGCAGCGCGGTGCGCCCCTCTGACTGACGTCGCGGGGAGACGATGCTCAACACCTTCTTCGGGGACATTCTCCCCACTACGGGGCACTACTGCCTCGTTCTTCTTCCAGAGGGTCGGCACCTGTGGGCCAACACCCATGACGAACTGGCCGACCTAGCCACCCAACACAAGGACCGCACGGGGGTCTACTACGGCACCGCCTCGTTCAAGACCACCGACAACCGTACCCAAGCTAACGTGTTAGCCCTCAAGGCACTGCGCCTTGACATCGACGCCGGAGCCAAGAAGTACGAGAAGGACCCCGATGGAACTTACCCCACCCAGCGCGACGCCCTCGCCGCCGTCGTCGGATTCGTCCGAGACACCGGGCTGGTACCTTCCTACATTGTCTCCAGTGGCGAGGGCCTGCATGTCTATTACTGCCTGGACGCCGAGCTTGCCCCGGACACATGGCGCCCCCTTTCTGCGGGACTGGGTCAGCTCGCGCAGGCTCACGGACTTCGGGCAGACCCGTCTGTTACCCAGGACTCGGCTCGGGTCCTACGCCCTATCGGTAGCCTGCACTCTGCGCAGAAGCGCGTTGTCGTTCTCAAGGCTACGCCTGCCCGGTATTCCCCCGAGGGGCTTGCCGCGAAACTCCCCGCGCAACCCGCCGCCCGCAAGTTCGACCTGAGTGTCAACGACGACGTCACCACCAGCTACGAGGGCCCACCCTCAAGCGCGTACAAGGTCGCCCACCACTGCGGGGCCCTGCGCGAGGTGGCGGAGACAGGCGGAGACGTGCCGGAGCCCCTGTGGCGGGCCATGATCGGTCTGGTCAAGCGTTGCGTCGAGGGCATCGAGGTCGCCCAGGAGTGGAGCCAGGGCTACGATGGCTACGACGAGCGCGAGGTGGAGCGCAAGTTCAACGGCTGGACTACCGGCCCGACTACCTGCGCCGAGTTCTCCAAGCACAGCAAGGCGTGCGCCAGTTGTCAGTTCAGGGGGAAGTTCAAGTCCCCCATCGGCCTGGGCGAGATGACGACACCCGAGATCGAGGAGCTGCCGGAAGACAAGCAGCCTGCCCAGCCGGCACCCCCCGTCGCTACAGGCATGCCGTGGGACGGGCACATTCCGCCGCGCTTCGAGGTTGTCACGCAGGGCCAGGAGCGCACCCTGGTCTACAAGATGCAGATCGAGAAGGAGTCCGACACGGGCGACGTTGTCCCCGTGAACGTGGCGGTACCGGTCACGCACGACATCTTCTGGTTCACCCACTGGTCGGAAGCCGACCACAGCGACGACAGCGCCTGCGTCACGCTCAACCTACTGCGCGGCGGGTACGTCAAGACCTACGACATGGACCAGACCCTGGTGGCCAGCCCTTACAAGCTGTTGGAATCACTGGCGGGCAAGTCCATCCACACCACCACCCACAAGAGGGCACCCCAAGCCATGCAAGACTACGCCAAGGCGATGCTCCAACGCATCAAGACCAACGGCCAGCGCCCGAAGGTGACGGACCACCTGGGCCTGCGCATCCTCGACGACGGCCAGCTCGTCGCTGTCCAGGGCAAGCACGTCATCTACCCGGACGGGAGTATCCGCGAGGCCACCCTGGGCGGGGCGGTGCGCGGGCAAGCCGACGCCATGAACCTGCCGATCCCCCCGAATTTCGCCGGAGAGTGGGGTGCCGAAGTGTGGGCCGAGCACATCGAGCCCAGGGCGCGCAAGCACGTGGAGTTCATGCGCCGGCACTACACGCACAAGGGCCTGGAGAAGTACCAGCTCGCCATCATGATGGCCCTGGCCAGCCCGCTCATGGCGTTCGCGCAGGGCACGTTCCACCGGGGGTCCAAGCTGCCGGCGCAAGGGCTCACGGTGTCTCTTTTCTCCCGCGACACCGCGCGGGGCAAGACGGCTGCCATCAAGGCCGCGATGCTGGCCTACGGCAGTCCGGACGTACTCTCGCGCGACAGCAACAAGACGGGCTCCACGGACCTGGCGCGCATCGCCAAGATGTCCATCCATGGCACGGTGCCGCTGGGTATGGACGAGATCGGCGACCTGCCCATCACCTCGATGGCGCAGCTGGTGGAGTCTGTCGGCAACGGTACCGGGCGCGACCGAGCGGACCGCAAGGGCGGCCTCGTCGAGAGCAACGGCACCTGGTCCCTCGTGGCGCTGATGGCGGCCAACCGCTCCGCCCGGGAGATGATCGCGGCCTGCCGAGCTGAGAGCCCGGCTGTGCAGTACCGGCTCATTGAGCTGAACGTGGACGACATGCCCGAGTTTGACCAGGAGACGCGCGAGACCTACAGCAACGAGTGGTCTCATATTCTGGGTGAGTGCGCTGGTGCGCTGGGCGGGGTGATTCACCGGGCCATCTGCGCCCTGGGCGCCGAGCAAGCCAACCGCCTGGTCCTGGAGTGCGTCAACAAGGCCAGCGCCGCCGTCAAGGCTACGCAGAGCGCGCGGTTCCAGTACCGAGGCCTGGGCATGGTGCTCATGCTGCAGACGCTGCTGAGCCGCCTCGGCATGCAGATGTTCGACACCCGCACCCTACTCGCCGAGTTCAAGGCCGCCATGGACAACAGCGTCGAGTTCATTCAGGAGAACCTCTTGCCGACCGACCCCTTGGAGCTGGCGCAGCGCATGCTGTCTGACCTGCAGCCCAACACCCTCGTCACCGAGCACGAGTCGCGCCCGTCCGGTATCGTGCACAAGTACGACGTGATGCTCAACTCCCGCATGCCGGACCCGGTGCTGGCTCGCCACATCGTCAACCTGCGCAAGACCTACGTGTCAGCAGCTGCCGTGCGCAAGTGGTGTTCGGACAACCGGGTCAGCGAGATGGATATGCTGCGGGCGTGCAAGGAGCAGGATGTGATCGGCAAGATCGGGCCGACTGGCTGGACGGCGCCACTGAACCTGCTCAAGGGCCTGAAGGACAACGCGGGCACCCGCACTCGGGCGTACAGGTTCGACACCGGGCGACTCAACATCCTCACCAGTGTCCCGCTGGAGTTCGCCAGCGCCGACAACGTGGTCGAGTTCCCGGCACCGCAGGCCCGGCCTGATGCGCCGGAAGAGGGGGATGCGAATGCGGCCGGCTGATTCGAGCGAACTGTTGAATGGTTGGGTACTGGTTACCGAGCGCATGCCGGTGTCTGGACAAGTCGTGCTGGCTTGCTGCACAAATAGCGCGGGTGCGGTACAGTGTATTCGGGCCAGCTGGATCGCCACCAAGACTGTCGAGGCCGACACGGACATCGACACGAGCGTTTTCGAGTACGACGAGGCTACTGACCGCTACTGGACCGTCGAGGGGTGGTACGAGCGGATCGACAACTGGGGCGACCACAGCGCCGTGGCTGTGACCGAAGGGGCGGTTACGCATTGGATGCCGCTTCCCGCGCTGCCTAACGCAACAGGAGTAACAACAGAGAGGGGCCCCTAGGGGCCCCTTTTTATTGCGGCATCGCTTTCTGCAGCTTGCGCTCCCGGTCGGCCTGTGCCTTGGGGTACTTGAGCAACGTCGACAGGGGCTGGCGCTTCATCTCCTCGGGCTGGTCGTTGAACCAGTGGCGCACGTTGTCCTTGCCATCCTGCAGCTCCTGCCAGTCCTGGCGCAGCTTGGCGGCCTTCTCGTAGTCGTCGGCCTTCATCGCCTCCGCGTAGCGGTGCTCGATGTCCTTGGTGCGCTCCTGGTAGAACTGCCGGACCTCGTACTGCTGGCTGCGCAGCCACTCCATGTTCTTGAACGAGGTGCTCTTGAGACCAACCGCGTCGAGCGCCAGGGCAAACTCGTTGACGTCATCCGGCTTGACCATCACGTCGCCGTTCTTGAGCGTGTAGCCCTCGTTGGCGATGCGGGCAGCCTTCATGGCGTCGGCCGGGCCCTTGGGCATGAGCTGCTCGACCCCACGGTAGAAGTCCCCACGTTTGAAGTAGCCGACTCCTTCGGCGAACCGGCCGGCCTGCGACAGCGTAGGGCCACCCAGAATACCGCCCAGAGTCTGGGCCATCTCGCTGGCGCTGCCGAACTTGAAGTCGGTGTAGGGCGCGATGCTGAACACCTTGTCGTCACCCAGCTTGGAGGACATATCCAGGCCCACCATGTTGAGCGGGCCGTGCAGGAGCAAGTCAGCCACGAACGGGTCGCCGATCCACTCGCGCATCTGGCGCTCAGTGCTCCACGGCTCATCGTCGCCGCCGAACAGGGCGCCCATCACCAGGCCCACCAGGTTCATCGCGGGCAGGCCCAGCACGCCGGCCGCCATCGAGGTGTGGAACAGCTTGAACGCCAGCATGCGCTTGCCGATGGCCCGCTCCTCGGGGGTTGCGCCCGTGAACGCCTGCTTGAACGCCCGGGTGTAGAGCGCCGCCATCATGAACTGGTACTTGCGGTACTGCGTCATGACCTTGGGCAGGCGCTTGAGGAGCAGGGGTGCGCCCGTGCGCGAGAAGTCGCCCTGCGTGGTCTGCAGGATCCGCACTGCGTATTCCTGGGCGGCCTCTTCCGTGCGCCCCTTGGCGATCGCCATGTTGTAGGCCGCCGTAGCCGCAGCCACGCGGTTGGCCGTCTCCACCGCACGCGAGACCTGGCGCAGCTTGTGCAGCGCGGTGCGCACGCCCTTGGACGCCGCGTCCACCGGGGCGTAGCCCGTGCGGGTCGCCTCGAAGTGGGTGAGGTCCTCGTCCAGGCCAATGTCCAGCACGCCCATGTCAGCCGCGCGCTGCAGGGCACCACGCAGGCCCGGGTTCTTCACCCGCTCAAGCTGCAGCTGACCCCACACCCCGGTGTCCTTGAGGGCCTTGTAGCCGTCAGACAGGTGCTTCCACGCTCCGGAGTAGTCGCCGAAGTCTGCCGCCAGCTTGGGCAGCGTGACCATGAACCCCTGCGTCGCGTTGGCGACGTGGTAGCCCAGGCTGGTCAGCAGCTGCCAGGCCGACGTGAGGGCCATCGCCCGGTCGGTCCAAGGGGTCTCCTTGTACGACAGGTTCTCGCGGTAGTGGTCCGCGATGGCGTTGAACTCGTTCTGGTGCTCGCGCTTGCCCGTCAGCGGGTTGCGCGCCTCGCGCTGCATGCGGTAGAACGCCTCGTTGATCTTGCCCCCATGCTCCAGGTTGGCCAGCCAGTTGGCATCCGCTCGCGCGTGCGAGAGGAAGGAGCGGACCATGTCACTGTCGTAGCCCGCGCGGTTCATGCGCTTGAGCGTCGAGGTGCGGGCGTGGTGCTCGTCGATCGACTGGAAGTACATGTCCTGCACCATCTTGGTCAGGGCTTCCTTGGTGGCCTTTGGCATCGCCTCATCCGCACCCATGGCGGCCAGCAGGCGCTGCAGCGTCGCGTGCTTCGGGGCCATCGAGTCCGCCAGCTCAGCGGACTTCTCGAAGTGATCGGACCAGTCGAAGCCGCCGCCACCGGCCTTCGAGTTCTTCTCGGCGAACAGGGCGGCCTGACCGGGCGTGTCGAAGTACGACACCACGTAGTGGTTCGGGTCCTGCTTGAGGGCCTTGACCCGGCTGGCGTCGTCGGCCTGCTCGGCGTCCCGCAGCTCCTTGGACTTGAGCACCGCCACGTAGTCGCCGAAGCGCTTGAGGGGGGCGTAGGGCTTGCCGTCCGAGCCGGCACCCATGCTGGTGAGCTGGTCCACATCGTCGAGCTTGAGGGCCTTCATCAGGCCCCGCTTGACCTTGAGCATCTTCTGCCCATGGGCGAACACGTCGCGCACCACTTGCTGCTCCTCGGGCTTGAGCAGGTTGAAGTCGCGCTGCAACGTCGGGTCCACCTCGTACTTGACGGGCTCGCCGGCCTTGTCCTCGGCGGGGAACAGGTCCTTGTGCTGCGGATCCAGGGACGGGTCGTAGCCCCACTTCTGCTGGAAGGTGGACTTGGACAGGAACTCGTTGACGTTCTGCGTCCCGCCAGGCAAACGCTCGGCAGCGGCAGCGACGCGCTCGGCGTCCTGCTTGAGCTTGTTGCGGGTAGCCTGGACATCCTGCACGCCCTTGTACCAGTCCTTGATGGAGGGCAGGCTGCCCTTGAGGTCATCCACCAGGTCGTGCAGGAACGACAGCGAGTCGGCCAGTCGCCGTGCCGTGTGGGTCACGTCGGTTACCACCTGGGACCCCGTGGCTCCCGCCACTCGGCGGGCCGCAGCGGACACCGGGCTCGGGATGGGCCCGGCGTCGGGCTCGACAGAGAAGCGAATGTCGGGGTTGGGGCCGGTCGCGCCCTCTCCCGCGTAGCTGTACTTGCTCTCCGTAGAGCCGCCCCGGGTGTCTTCCCCGAGCTGGAAGTGGGCGGCGCCGTAGGCCATGTCCACCACGTCCTGGGCGGTCAGGCGCACCGTGCTGCCAAGCCTCAGCTTGGCCAGGCCCTTCTTGAGGGCGGCGACCAGGGTGCTCATCCAGCGCTCGACGTTCGTGCGGTACTTCATGGCCGTGGGGTCCACCCCGGCACGCACCGCCTCCTCGACGAAGTAGGCCGCCAGCTCCGAGCGCTTCTGCTCGTCGAGCGTACCGGCGTTGATGATCCGGGCCAGGGCCTTGCGGGCAAGACCCGCCTCCTGACTGCCGTCCGTCATCTCGGACCAGTCGAGGATCTGGTCGGTCAGGCGCTGGAACTCCTTGACGGTGAGGATCTCCTCCAGGCCCAGGTGCACGCCGGCCTCGTGCATGAGCACGGAGCGCGCGTTGCCCGGCTTTATGTTCCCAGCGATCAGGTACACCCGCCCTCCCGTCACGAACCCCTGCACCCGCTTGGCCTTGGGGCCTTCCTTGGACAGCGACTTCTGCACGCGTGGAGGCAGCTCGGAAGCGTCCTGAACGACCACCAGGCGGGGCGACTGCAGCGCAAGACCCAGCCCCTTGAGTTCCGCCTTGACGGCATCGACCGTGCTGGACTGGCGTCCGGGGCCGGCGACCTTGGACAGCTGCGGCCGCTCCGCCGACAGCTCACCCCGGCTCATGCGGGACAGCGTATCCTTGGACAGGTGGCGGGCCGGCTCCTGGGCTACTTCGCGGGGCTCGACGTCGGTGACGTCCTGCTCTGCTCGGCTTGCAGCTCCTTGATCTGTTCGTTCAGCTTGGGGTCCACCTCCCTCCCGTTCAACTGCCTGAACTCCTGTATTAGCTTGAGTTCGTCCAGAGTTGGCAGCGGGTACTTTCGTGGGAGGGGCCTGCTTGTGGTCATTGGAAATCCTCAGTTGGAATTTGGCTAGGAGAGCGGCTTCAGTATTACCGATCTCCCCCTCACCGGACTTCAGTTGGGTGCCGAACTCGGAAACCCAGTCCGCCTTCATGGCGTCGTGGAGATCTTCCCAACTCGGGATCACCGCACCGCCTGACTCCGCATTGTCCACGGCTTGAGCGCGCCACTCGTCGGCCGCCATTTCGGCGAGCGGGGAGCCTAGCAAGCGTCGGATGTTTTCTGCACGCTTCGGCGCGTTCAGAGTGCGCAGGTCCGTAACGATGGCGCCTTCCGGGACTACCACCGCGTCCTCGCGCTTGGCGGGTGCGGGGCCTGCTTTCCGGAGAATGTCGTCAGCCTCCGCTGCCAGTTTGCGCTGCGCAGTGGTTGGGGCGTCACCAGTCAAATGCCCGTCTCCGGCGGCGGCCCCCAGAGTGTCCTCCACCCGGAATCCGGGGGCGTCACCGGCCTCCACGTTGTCCAGGCCCAGCTCGCTGGCGTTGATGGCGTCGGGGCTAACGGCGCTGGCCAGCGCCACGCGCTCGTCGATGCCGAAGTCCTTGAGCGACGAGGTGATCGCCTGACGGGTCACTTTCTTGCCCGTGCGCTCGCTCTCGACCCGCGCGATCTCCGCAAACGGCATGGGGTCGCGGCCCTCGACCAGGATCGGGGCGCCCGTGTCCGGGTCTTCCGTGATGTCCCAGCCGGTGGCCAGCAGGATGCGGGACTTCTGCAGTGGGGTGGCGTGCAGGATCTTGTCCGATACCTGCTGGGCGGTCACCGCGCGCTCCCGGCCGGAGCGTCCCACAGTCGTCGTCTTGTTGGGGTCGATGCCGGCTACTGCAGGGGCGACGCCACTTCCACCTGGTACAGCCACACCCGCTGCGCGGCTTGCTCCAGGTGCCGGGGTATCGACAGCACCATCAACTCGCTGGCCGGCAACGACAGGTACAGATCCTGCAGCTCGCTCGCCTCGTAGGGGAGCAACACCCGGTTGTCCACCAGTTCCTTGAGCCACGGGTTGAGCTTGGCCGGTTGTGCGGACATCTGCGGCTCCTTGAGTCGTGACGGGGGTGATGGGCTTGGCATCCGCCTCGGCTTGCAGGCGAGTGTGCTCGGCCTTGGCGTCGATGAACTTGCGCACGGAGGCGAACCGGCGGGTCTTGAGTTCCCCGATGCTCTCGGCGTAATCGCCGTCCTGAATCTGGCCGGACTCGTGCAGCGCCTTGAGTTCGCCGAACAGCCCAACGGCCTTGTCGCCCTGAAGCCCGAAACCGGCGGCCTCGGCGCGCAGCGCCTCAATCCGTGCGGCGTGCTCGTCAGCCTGACGCTTGATCTCGTCCTGACGGGCCTTGTTCGCCAGCCACACCTGGCGGGCCATGGCGGCCCCCGGGTCGGTCATGTTCTCGGTATCGACGGGGTTGCCCGTCAGGTTGCCGAAGGAATCCGCGTGGACCGTGTCACCCTGGAGGTTGACGGCGGGCATCTGCAAGGTCGGGGCGACGGCGCCCTCAACGCGAGGGTCCACCGGGCGGCCATCGCCAGCATACGGGCGCGGATCGTCGATAGCCAGGGTCAGGCCGGACGTATCGATGGCGGGGATCTGTGTACCCGACGGGCGCCCCTGCGGCAGCTCCTGTTGGGGACCGACCACATCGAGGCCGCGCGGAATCGCAGTCACACCCTCAAAGCCCTGGGTAGTAGTCCACTCGGGAGTCAGATCGCCAAGCGCCGGGTCATACGCCCGGTTCGGGATGGGGGCCTGCAGCGGCGCGCCCGTGTCGACACCCTCGAAACCCTGCGCCGTGGTGAGCCCGCCGGGGTTTAGTAGGTCCTTGCCGCCCGTCTGGTCGATCGACGGCGTGGGGGCGCGACGCCCGGAGCGGATTCCGCCCGGCAGGCCCATGAGACCTTCAACCAGGCCCCCCGCCACCCCGGAGTTCAGGCGCTTGGAGAACGCATCGTCGGGGCTCACGCGGCCGTTGTAGGCCATCTCCATCTCGTTCTGGAGCAGCTCACTCGTGGCGCCGGTCGCGCCTTGCGTGGCACCGGCCTTGCCGATACGGGTCAGCAGGTTGCCCTGGAACCCGGCGCCGTGTCCGATACGCCCGACCAGCATGGCCTCGGGCAGGGTCTCCGTGAGGGCGTAAGGCAGGCCGCCCGCCAGCGCAGCAGCGCCCGAGTTCGGATCGCCCCCTTCGACGGCTTCCTGGTACAGCGAGCCGACACCTTGGCCGTAGTTGAACGCGCCGCCGCCGACTACCTGCTTGGCGAAAGTCTGACCGGCCTCCAAGGCCGCGCGGCGCGCAGCAAATTCGGAGCCGCCGGTAGCCGCAGCCTCCGCCACGCGAGCGGCCATCCCGCCGCCACCAAGAGCCCTGGGGAGCAGAGCCGCCCCACGAGACAGCGCCGCCGGTACCGCCACTTCCGGGACCACGAGGCCCGCCGCAATGGCGCCGCCGATGTTCGGAACCTGCTTGGCCACCTGGTAGGTGGCGTAAGGGAGCCACTTGCTCGGCTTGTCCCACACGTCCTCGACGCGCTCCAGGTCCGGGCGGCCGTTGAGCTGCGACTCCCGCTGGTTGCGGTCAGCCTGCTCGTTGAGCCAGTCGCGGGCACGATCGGCACCAAAGGTGTCGGCCATGGCCCCGAGCGCACTGTAGCCAAGACCCTGTAGATCGTCGGTACCGGACGACAGGCCCGCCACGAGCGCATTGCGCTCCGGGCGAGGGCCCAGGTCAAAGCTCTGGAGAATTCGACCTTCGATGACGGGCATGGGCCGCCCTCCTTATCGTGCGTTGGCTTGCTGGTACTGCGTGATCCTGCGGGCGATCTCGGGTACGGCACGGGGGTTGTTGCGCTGGGCCGCGCGGTACTCAGCCCACAAGGCATACAGGGCCGGGTCACGGCTGGCCGTGGCTGCTGCCGCTTCTGCGGCGCGCTTGGCGGGAAGGGCGACCTGCCGCGCCTCTTGTCCGCTGCGCTCATAGAGCGACCGGGCGTCCGTCAGGGCGGGTGCGGGGGGCGCGGTCGACGCCCCACTCGGCAGGTCCCCGGTCTTTGCCGGAGCCTTGGCTTTGGCCGCTTCCGCTGCGGTCGAGTACGTCTGCCCGTCGCCCCCAACAAACCCGAGCTTCACGCCGCTGTCGGTCTCGACGTTCACCAGCTCCACACCCACGTCCTGCGCCTGCTTGCGGTAGGACTCCAGGGTCGTCGACGTCATGCCCAGCGGGATGGCGAAACCATTGTAGGTGTTGTAGAGCGCCCGACCGCCGTCCTTGGAGAACGCGGTGTACGTGCCGTCGTCGTTCTTCTTCTGCTCCACCGGCAGGTCCAGCAGCTTCTTGGCCCCGGAGCCCCCCGTCGCCGGACGGCCGAGGTTGATCTGCCCGCCGTTGCGGACGTTGAGCATGTTGAAGCGTGTAAGCAGACCGCGCCCCTCGTCCCCCTGCTGCTGGGCGGGGGTGAGCTTGTCCCACTGAGCCTGGAGTTGAACCGCTTCCTCGCGGCGCCCTTGCGCATCGCGGATGTCCTGCAGCTGCGCGTTCTTGAGGTCGCGCGTGGTGTTGGCGTTCATCATTGCCGCGCCGGCTTGCGTCTGGTGCGCGCGGGCCGTAATGAGCCCGTTCTGGTCCTGGGCAGCGTCGTGGGTCGCCGTATTGTTGCCCTTGGCCAGCGCTTCTTGCACCTTGTTCCACTCGCCAATGTGGCCGGCGATGTCCTTGTGCGCAGCCTGGAGCGTCGCCATGGCGTCCGCACCGAAGCCAGCCTCGCCGTAAGCGTGGGCCAGCGCAACCTGGCGCAGCTGAGCTTCGTTGAGCGTGAACTGCGACCCCGCGATGGGGGTCTTGCCATCCGCCTCGGTCTTGAGGAAGGTGTAGCCGTTCTTGTCCTTGCCCGTGTAGAGCATCGGGTAGCCGCTCAGGTTGATGTCGGCCGCCTGCCGCTCCAGGTCCTTGAGCGAGGTCTTCATGACCGAGGCCGCCACCGCGTCCTTGCGCTGGGCCTTGGCTTCGGCTTCCAGGGTGGTCAGGGCGTTGGGGTCCCGCATCGCCACGGCGATGTTTTGACGGGCTGCAAGCAGCTCGGCCGGGGAGGCCGTGCGTTGCACCAGAGGGGCACGCGTTCCATCCGGAAGCTGTAGCCCGGTGGGCTGTGCCTGTTGGCTGGCGGGGACCGGGCCCAGGCCGCCAGGGGCCGACACGGACGTGCCGAAGTCCACCTTGGAGCCGTCGACCACGCCGCCTTGCAGCGCCGAGTAGTTCTTGAAGGCCGCGTCCTGGCTTTGACGATCGTTCTGCCGCCAGCTGAATTCGGCCTGCCGCTGGGCCGCCTCTTGCTCGCGCATGGCCATCTCTCGCTGGCGCAGCTTCTGGTCCTCCGCAGAGTCCCAGGCGTCCATGCCGAATTTCAGGCCGGTCTGAAAAGCACCCATCGTTTCCTCCTCAGAACAGCCACTTCTTCATGGCCAGCCCGCTACCGATACCCAGGATCGTGTTGAACGGGTCGTTGGCCGAAGCCAGCTGGTCTTGCTGGTTCTTGTAGTTCGCCTCGGCGTTCCACATGCCCGTCGCGTTAGAGCCCATGGCCCCCGCCATCGAGCCAGCCGCGCTGAAACCGGCGTTGAGGCCGGACAGCCCAGAGTTCACGGCGGTGAGGCCGGACATACCCAGCGACGCGCCCGTGGCGCCCAGGCCGGAGGCCATCGACGGGAACCCCGACAGGATGTTGGCCGCGTTACTCTTGAGCTGCAGGCCCTCGGCCCGAGCCGCCTCGCTCACCTTGCGACCCGCCAGCACCTTGGCCAGGGCCTCGTTCATGTCCATCTGGTTGTGCAGGCCGGCGTAACGCCCGTCCGCTGGGTTGACCCCCACGCGCGCAAGGTCCCGCAGCTGCTGGCCACGGGCCGAACCGAACGCCTGCGTGATGTCCGCGTTGGCCTCACCCATCAGGGTGTTGCGGCGGTCTTCCTGGTTGAACTGGCGGGCCTCGTTGACCAGCGGGTCGATCGCGGCGGTGTACTTATCGCGCATGTCGAGCGCGTACTTGCGGTCTTCCTGCCCTTGATCGTAGGCCGTGCGTGCGGCGTCCAGGCCGAACTGCATCTGCTGGCGCTGCAGGGGCGCGAGCTGCTCCGTGTTGGCCAGCACCCGGCTGATGGCGTCGTCCTGGACGCCCATCGAATGAATCTGCGCGTCGACCAGCCGGGGATCCGGGGCGGGTGCGCTGGAGGACTTAGCGCCCATAGCGTTCTCCCAAGAAGCGGCAGTCGTCCCGCCACATGGAGTAGATGATGACGTCCGAGCCATCCTCGGACGCCTGCTTGAGCCGGGCTTCCGGCTTGAACCCGAGGTGCTCCACCAGCCGGCGCGAGGCGGCATTGCCCTCGCTCACGTAACCGCTGACTCGCTTGACGCCCATCTCGTTGAACGGGTACTCGAAGCTGTAGCGCAGAAACCCCCGCGTCATCCAGGAACTGCCGGGCTCGGCGGCGACGTGCATCCACACGTTCTGCCCGTTGAAGCCCTCGTACAGCACGCCCGCTTCCAGCTCGCCCCCGCGCTCCAGGCCGATGCCTTTCATGCCGCCAACGGGTTGCATGGGCATGTGGCGGCTCACGTAGGTGTAGACGCGCAGCGGGTCAGAGATGACGCGGGTGGAATTCACGCCGCGTCGGGCAGCTCGATGCTGGGAACCTCGATCTCGTCGGCCGCCGGCTCGGCTGCCTTGGGGGCTTTCTTGCGGGCGGAGGCCTTGGGCGGCTCCTCCACCACTTCCAGCTCCTTGGCCTTGGCGACGCCAGCCTCAGTCATGATGAACTGCCCGTTGCGGTACTGGCCCACAACGACGCCATTGAGGATCAGGTCGCCCGCGACGCAGTCGGCGCCAGCAACGGTGAAAACGTGTTCGGTCATGAGGATCTCCGTAGATACCGGGATTATGCTCTAACACGTTAGTGTTGGCGAGCCCTAGTGTGGGTTCTTCGGCGCGCCCTCGGTCTTGGTCGTTGCCGTGGGGTCAGGCGTGGGCGCGACCGGAATCAGGTGCTGCGCCAGCGTCATCACGCCGACGATCAGCGCGGGGGTCAGGCGCTGGCCCTCGTTGTCCTGCAGCTGGGCCTGGACGATCTGCAGCACATGGTCGCGCGCCGCGCGGGGGATCAGGCCGTCAAAGGCCGGGGCCAGGCTGGCGCCTGGCATCGTGGGGCGGGAGTGCAGGGGGTGCATCAGTTGGCCCTCCAGGCCAGAATCTCGTAAAGGGTGCCGTTGTCGTCGTACTCGATCCACGTCGGCGCGCCGGTGTAGGTGCCGGGCTTGGTGGACACGCTCGACGGGATCGACACGGTGGCACCGCCGCCCGCGTTGACGTGCAAGGTGCGCCACGCCCCGTCGCTGGCCAAGATCTTTCGGCCCACGCCGTCCGGCTTGCCGATGACCGTGCCCGCATAGGTGATCCAGCCCACGTCGAACGACGCGTTGCCCGAACAGCGGAAGAATGGGTCGCTCTGCGACTTCGCGGCGGCATAGCCGTCGGAAAACCAGATCGGCGACCCCGCGACGTTGAGCGCGCCCGTCTCGACCTTCAGCGCCGCCGAGCGCTCGGCGTAGATTTCCAGAATCTGCGCGCCAAGCGCGGAGTTGGTCCCCGTGAAGTCGTCTTCCATCAGCACCAGCGGGTTTTGTCTGTAGGTAGACCCCGCTTTCTCGAAGTACGCCAACGGGGTATAGGCGCCGACGCTGGTGTCAATCCCGAACACACCCTGACCGCCCGTGTACGTGCCAGCCTTGAGCGCCGCCATGCTGACCGTGCCAGTGACCAGCAGCGAGCCGTCAATCACTTGCGTGAGGACCGACCACGAGCTGTTGCCGTTCGTCGAATACGTCCCGTCGTTGCTGTACGTCGTGCTGTAACTGGTGCCGTTGCTGAACACCACCGTATCGCCCTTGATCGGAGTCGTCGGCGTGAGGCCGGCCACAGCGGCGGCGATCAGTGTCGTCGCCTGAGACTTGTACGAAGCGGAGCCAGCGCCGGAGCCATTGTTGTAGGTGCTGGTGTAGGCCACATTCGTGTCGTAGACCGTGCGGCTACCTCGTGTGCCCGTGCTTCCGCTCTTGGTCTTGGCGATCGTCTGCACCAGATTCAGCGTCACATCCGCGCCGTTGGCTCGGCGCACGGTAACCGGGAACGTGATGGTCACCACATCCGTCGCGGAGTCCATGGCACTGGCAACCGCCACCGTTGCCGTTGTCGTGGTGCTTCCGCTGATCGCGCCTACCGTGATCTTTCCGGCCGGGGACACCGTCGGCGTGCCGATCGTGAACCGCCCGGCGGCCAGCGTGGTCGAGTGGTAGGTGAGGTACGTCGAGCCTTCAAGCATGCGGATCGTCGTCCCGCTGCCCGTGTAGCTGGTCACCGCCCCGGCGCTGTCGGCTGGTACGGTGTGGTTCTGGTTAGAGAACTCATAGCTGATGCCATCGACCCCGGCGACCTGCTTCGTGATCGTCAGCGGGACATCGCGATACACCGATGGCGCTGCGGTCAATGCGACCCGGAACGTGATCGTCGTCTGGTTCGACGAGTTCGCCCACGACCCGGAACCAGTCACGGCAAATGCTCCCGTGCTGCTGTTCATCGTCGCAGTGAGCGTCGATGGGTTCGCCTGGATCGAGTACGTCAGGCCCGACGTGATCAGCGACCCCCCTTGGTACAACTGCAAGGAGCCCGCCGCATTGGACCAGGATGTCACGGCCCCGGTACTGTCAGCCGGAACGGACACGCTCTGCCCCGTGGTCAGGATCGACAGGTAGGGCTCCTGGCCATCCGTGATGCGCAGGATTCGAACGGACTTCGTGGCAAGCGAGCCAAGAGTCGCCGTGACATCAACGTATTGGACCGGGTTGCCGGGCAGGATGAAGTTCGCCGCCGTGAGGGTGCGCGAGTCGCCCGAGCCCGTCAGGTAGCTTGTCAGAGTGGCGAGCACGGACCCTGTGGACGAATACGCGGTCGCCGACCAAGTAACCGTGCCCGCCAAGCTAGAAGGGGTGCGCGTGACCGTGAAGGTCGCGCTCTGCCCGCTCGACGGGTACTCCGCGCCCGTGGTCGTGAACGCGAAGTTGGCGTTGTTGGTCGTCAGCGTGATGAGCTGGGCATCAGCGCCCGTGGCGCCGGCCCGTACCCTCGTGATCGTGAACACCGCGTCGCGAGTGGCGCCGCTGCTATGCGTCGCGCGGAAGGTGATCTGCGCTGTGTCGCCCGTGCTCCATGTGATGCTGGAAACGCCGTACTCCCCCGTGGATGGGTTGATGCAGGAGCTTCCGGCATAGGGGCCCGACACCGCCGTGACGCCCGTGAAGCTGACCTGCGAGTACGTCACGCCACTGGACAGCGTGGTGCCGCCTTGCGTGATCTTGAACTGCTGCGGCGCGCTCGCGCTGTGCTGCGCCCCGGAGTAGTCAGACACCGTGCCGTCGTTGGCAGATTGCAACGCGACAGATGGCTTGGTCAGGCCCGAGATGATCGGCTCGGCGCCATCCGTCAGGCGCACGATCCGGACCGTGGAAGAAAGCGCGCCGACCGTAGCCACCACGTCCACATATTGCACGCTGTTGGAGAACGACCCGCCCGGCTGCATGAAGGCGGTGGACGTGAGCGAACGGGAATCGCCGGATCCCGTGAGCGTCACCGATCCGAGAGAGCTGCTACTGGAGTTGTACGCGGTAGCGGTGAACGTCGCTGTGCCTGACAGCGATGTCGGCTGCCGTGTCAACGTGAGCGCGGCGGCCTGTGCCGCAGGGTACGCGGCGCCAGCGCTGTCGAGCCCCATCGTCAGCGAGGACGATGTCAGGAATACCGCGTTGAAGTCCGTCCCATCTGTCCCGGCAAGCTGCTTGGACACCACCAGGGCGATGTCCCGGTAAGAGCCGGGGTCAGCCGTCAGGGCCGCTCGCAAAGTCACGTTCGACGTGGTGGCGCTGGAAGTCCACCAGCCGGAAGGCGAGCCCGGGAAGGACAGCGAATACTGGCCGTAGGTGGCGCCCGACGTGTTGCTGATCGTCACGCCCAGGCTGTCCGGGTCGGAGTGCACAGAGAACGTCAGGCCAGACGACTGGAGCACGCCGCCGTAGTAGACCTGCATGATGCCGGTCTTGGCCGATCCGAAGCTGGACACCACCCCCGAGGCGCTGGCCGCCAGGCCGATGTAGGGATTGGTCAGCACCGGGACAATGGTCGCCGTGCCCTGCGTGATGCGGTACAGCGTCACTGTGTCGGTGTAAGTCGAAGCCCCCACGGTCAGCGACGCCGTGAAGGTCATCGAGTCGCCCGTGAAGTCGCCCCCTCCGACCGTCCAGGTATTCGCCCCTGTGGGCACGGTGCCCGTGAAGGTGCCGGAGCCGTGCGCCCAGGTGACGAACCCGGACAGGCCGCCCGACAGGTTCGCCGTGAGTGTGATCGAAGACGGGCTGGTGGAGCTACCCGACACGAGAAAGATCACGCCCGAATAGCTCAGTGACAGGTCCGGCGTGGTGGCCAGGTCCGGCAGGTCAACGTTGTAGTAGAGCGTGTCCGTGGACAGCACGCCCAAGGCCCGGGACTTGATGGCGAAGCGGTACTTGCCGGCCGCCCCGGCGCGCGTCTCGAACGGGCTCTGCGTCAGTATGCCGTCGTACCAGCCGGTCATCGTGTCCCACGTGTCCGTGCCATAGGACCCAGAGCCGTAGTAGGCCCAGCGAACTTGCGCACCCTCGTAGCCCACCGGGGGCTTGGTCGTGGTGTAAGCCCAGGACAGCTCGCGCGTGCCGTCAGCGAGCGCGGACACCGTGAAGGTGTCGAACACCGGAGGCGTCGTCTCGGCCGGGATCGTCGTCCCGAGGCGCGCGGCAAGATCCACCAGGCGACGGGTCAGGTTGTCCCGCACCGCGTTCAGCAGGTCCTCCAGGCGGCTGTCCCCGCCTGCCCGTTTGGTGGCTTCCTCGCCGATGGCTGCCAGGAGCTGCTGCTTGATCGAAGCGTCCGTTGCGCCCGTGACGGTCTTGGCGGTATCCGTGGACAGGCCGAGCCGACTCAGAAGCTCCGTAGCGCTGATGAGCTGATACCGGCCATCTGCCAACTGGGTCACGAAACCCGGCTTGCCGTCAGGCAAGGCTACCCGCGTGCGGGTCAGGACGCCGAGAGACTCCAACTCACCCCGCAGGACTGTCTTCTCAGACGTGTCGCCACGGCTGCCCTCGCGGATCTCAAGGCGCTCCTTGACCGCTTCGAGGAAGCTGTCGAGGTCGGGCTTCCCGGTGCGGACAGGCTGCAGTGCTGGTAGCTTCATGAGGCTTTCAGCTCCGCAGTGCTGGACGCGATAGTCACCTCAGTGACCCGCGCCGTCGTCTCGACTTCCATCTCTATCTCTTTCGGCCTCCCCGGGGGCAGCCGCGTCGGTGTAGAGCTGGTCAGCGTGGAGGTGTGCCAGAGCGCGCCGTCCGCGTACAGCCGCACCACGACCGGCGACGACCAGTCGGACAGGGCGTTGATCCACGCAAACCCTGCCTGCTTGGGCTGAACTTGGATGCGCGAGCGCCACAGCCCCGACGCGCGGCCCGATTTGAACTGGGGGGCCACGTTGGTACCGCTCGCCACATACAGGGTGTCGGTCGTCTTGTCCGCCCGGGCCGCCGTGGCTGTGATAGTCATCTTCACCAACTTGCCAGTGGCCAGATGCAAGGCGTAGCACCCACCGCCCGACCCGGCGTACCAGAAGTAGTAGATCCCGTCGTGCTCAGCAGCGAACATACCAGTAGGCGTTAGGGCCTGCCAGTCCTCGCGCGAGAACATGGACCCCGTCACGACTTTCACGCCGCTTTGGTCCGCGACGCACAGCCCATCGGGGGAGGCGTATACGACGGCCCCGTCCACCGTGACCATGGAGCGCGGGGACGCGCACACCTGAAGGCTGACCGACTTGATGCGGGACATCGAACTGGGGTCCGCCCCGCTGATGTAGTCGATGCCGCCGGCATGGGAGACGACCAGGGTCTGGTTGAACACCCCTAGCGCGTTGACGTCGTACTCCAACGCCACCCGGTAGTCCTGCGGCCAGGCATACGGGTGGTACGGCTCGCAGAAGTACACCGTGGACCCGATGTATCCGGCGATGATGCCGTTGGGCAGGCCCGTCATGCCGCTCAAGTACACGCCGCTCACCACAGGGGGCTCGGCCCACGTCGACGAGGGGCAGGTCTCACCCAGCGCGTTGGTCGCCACATCGTCGGTGAGCGACAGGTTGGCGCCGTGGGTGACCGGCCACAGGCCGTCCGCCCGGACCGGGTTGGGTACGAGCTGGAAAGCCGCCGTGTCGGAGCCCGCCAGTGAACGGTAGACGTTGACCCCCACGATGTCGCGCGTGCCGCCCGTACCCCAGTCAACCGTCGCCGGCTTGGTCAGCGTCAGACCCACCGTGTCATTTTGGTCCAGCTCGACCACGTCCGATACCGGGCTCGGTGCGGACTCCTCCCCGAGACCGGAGACGTGGGTGTAGATGTACGCCCGCTCCTCAACGATGCGCTGCACCGCCGCCGGGATGCGCAGGTCGATCTGGTTCTGGTTGAACATCGTCACCAGGGCCTGCACCAGCATGCTCTGGTCATCCGTGCGCCAGGCCTCCAGGTAGTAGGCCTCGATCTCCTGCTGCAGCCTCTTGATTTCGGCGTCCGCGTTCAGGATCGCCGTGACCATGCCCGCATTGAGCGCGCCGGCCGACAGGTCCGGGTAATCCGGACGCGCCTGGATTGCGGCCGGGCCGATCTTGGCGTCCAGTGCGTTGACTTGGGTTTGAGCCGTGCCGGCGTTGAACGCGCGGGCCGCCAGATCCACCGCTCCGCCCAGTGACGTGTCGGCGCCGGACGGCAGGCCAGAATCGGACCTGATGGCGAGGAACTGATCCTGCAGCCATGCCGCCAGGCCGGCCACGTCAAGCCGCTTGACGCCGTCGGCGCCCGTGGTGTACCGGGACTGCACCTCGGAGATGATGCCGGCCACCGCCGTGGACCGCACGCCATTTGCGTAGACGACAGTGGTCATGCGCCGCCTCCTTCATTGCCGGTGATGACCGTTCGGGCGTTGGCGACGTTGATGGCCAGATCGGCGATCGAGTTTGCGAACGCGGTGATCGAGTCCGTGATGTCGCCGCTGATGCCCGAGTAGAACGACTCCAGGGTCGGCTTGGAGAACGCCAGTGCGCCCCCGTCAAGCCAGCCCTTCAGCGCCTTGACCCGGACTGCCATCTCATCAAGCTTCGGGGCAATGGCGGGTGCTGTCGGGCTCAGGTATGCCTCCACCGTGTCACAGATCACCGCGACCTCGCCCGACGTGTACAGGTGCTCACCGACAGAACCGCCGGGCAGCGGGATCGCCGCAAGCGCCGTCTCTGCCGCTGCCCGGTCAAGCTCGATGGTGCGCGTGAAGGCGTTGAACGGGACGACCCAATGGTCGTCGCCGGTCACGGTGCCCCAAGTCGTGCCCCATGGGCTCGTCTCCACGCTCACGCTCGGCATGCTCTGCCAGTAGCCTTGCAGGCGCGGATCCAGCGCCCATGCCCAGTTGTCGGCCGTGTTGATGTTGGAATCGACGTAGGCCGTTTCGAACCCGCCATCGAACGCCCCGCCCGTGCTCGTCGCGCGGAGGGCCCTGCCGACCTGAGTAGCGGCGTCGCCGGCCGTTGGGTCAAGCGACCGGACGAAGTAGCCCGGTACCGCCATTCCCATGTTCGGACCCAGGCCCGTGTCAGACGTGAGCGCGGCTGCGCAGCCCACCGCGAGTTGCAGGTTGTCGTGCACGGAATCCCGTGCATCCAGCCCAGCAGCGGCGATGGCCGACGACCTCATGTCGGCTGTGAACTGCGTCACATTGTTGACCAGTACCGTCGGGGCCAGAGTCGGAGCCGGCACACCCAACGGAAGACCGGACGGGAAAATCTGAGGGGCCGCCGAGCCGTTCTGGCGCGAGACATAGGTCCGCTCATTGGGGTCATCGTTGACCTGACCGCGAACGATGTTCACGATCTCAGAGGATCCGTACCACGACCCGCCTACCTGGTGGTACTTGTAGATCGTCGCAGGGTTAGAGACGGCGTTCGCCGTGGCTTCCGGCGTACCGGGGCCAAGCACCGGGCGGAACTCGCTGGTGGACGGCAGGATGTCCCGAGCCACCTGGGCCGCACCCTCCGGCAACGCACGCGGAGATGCGGCGGGCAGCACGCCGCCGAAGTTGTTTGCGCGAATAACCGGCACCGCCCGCTCCCTAACCCGTTAGGCCTTGGCCTTGAACACGCCGGCCAAGCGTAGTGCGTTGACGACGTCGGTGGCCAGCGACTGCAGGACCGGAAGCTTGTCGGTCACAGAACCCACCACGCCCTCGACGATGGCGATCGCCGCGTCGAATTTCTCTTTGCCGGGGGAATCCGGCATGAGCGATTCAACCGTCTTGATGGCGACGATCAAGGTGCGGATCAGGATGAGGTAATTCATGGGAGCCTTTCAGAAGCTGCACTTGATCCCGACGAGGACGGGCGGGATCGTCCCGTGTCGCAGATGGTCAAGGGCCCGGCTCGCTGCCTGAGCCTGGTCCGCTGGTAGCGGGGTCGTCACCTCCAGGGCTGCCCATGGGCGGCAGTCCGATCTTGGTGGTGGTGACGACGTGCACGATGGCGTTGCCAACGAGCAAAGCAGCAGCGATGCCGCCACCCAGCTGGTTGATCGTGTCCTGCTCGATCTGCACGTCATAGCCGAACCCCTTGGCGATCACGACGATTGCCCCGATGAGCCCAATCACGTTCGTCTTGAACGCGCCTGATTTCAGGTCGGTCGAGGTGGTGTGAGAAAGCGACTTGGTGCGCTGGAACGCGACGAAGAACGCCTTGAACGAGTCGATCATGTTTGTCTCACTCGATGGGGTGGATGCCGGGCACAGGGCCTGCGGCGGTGATGGTCAGCACCCGGTTGATCGGGTTCTCGGGCCGGTGCGTCGAGACATGGACCCAGCGCTTGCCGCGCAGCCCCTCGACGATCAGCTGGCCGATCTGCAGGTCGTTGACCGCCGGCTCCAGGGCCTTGGCCACGTTGTATGCGCCGCCGAAACTGGGTACCGAGATGTCGGCCGCGTCGGCATTGCGGTGGTCGCTCTTGGGGTTGCCGCCGACCAGGCGGTTGAGCAACTCGCAGCGGTAGCCGCTCGACAGGATGATGGCTCGGTTGTTCAGGGACTCGCGGATGCGCTCCAGCATCTTGGCCGTGGCAACGGCGCGCGGTAGCAGCTCAGGCGGCAGCTGGTTGTCAATGGCCTTCTCCACCGCCGTGAGCGAGTACGTGAACTCGCCAAGGGTGAAGTGGGGGGATAGCCGGAGCGCGTTGTCCTGGGCCATCAGCGGTCCTTGTCAGCCTTGCTGTCAAGCTTCTCGAAAATCTTGTCGAACCCCGCCCGGACCTCGCGGCTCAGGTCCGTCATGCTGTCGTGCATGCGGTTGACCGCGTTCTCGACGTCCACTTTGCGGGCGTAGTTCTCGGCGATGTGCTCGCGCAACTCCGCGTGCTTTTTCTGCATCTCACGCACGTCGTCGTACAGCACCCGGGCGAACCACCCAAGCGCTGCCAGTACGGCGCCTCCGATTAGATTGATGACCCCCTGATCCACTTGTGTTATTTCCCTCACGCTGCCGCACCCGTGGCCGAAGCCGCCGGGTGGTTCGGGTTGCCCCGGCTCGTCGGAGCCACCATGACCGTGGCCTTGATCTCAACACCCAGGGCAGTCATGGCCGCCTGGTAGTGCGCCTGGGCCAGCTCCGCGTTACCTGCGTACTCCGCATCCTTGGTGTAGGCGAAGTAGCAGAGGAGGTCATAGACGACGCTGGCAAAGATGTCCGGCAGATCCATGTTCCCCGAAACACTGGCGTAGGTCCCGCCGTCAGCGGGCTCCGAGATGTCCGTGGGGGCCGCTGCGTAAACGATGTCCACGGAGGCACTGGTGGTGGCAGGAGGGTAGACGTAAAACACGCGCGGGTCGCGCTGGTCAAACATGAAGTGCTTGAGCGCCGTGGCTCCGGTGAGGGTGTGCCAGCTGGGAATCTGCGCGTCCAGGATTTCACGGTCCACCAGGCGCATGGCGTTGCCGTTGGTGTTACGCACCACCTCGATGAGCTTTATTCCATCAGCGGGGATCGTCTGTTTGGTCCCGTTGACCAGTGTCACCGAGGCGTTGGTAGGCTTGGCATCAGGTCGGTTAAGGACCACGATGCGCTGCGCGTCGTTGAACCAGCGAGCCAACTCGCTGATCGGCCAGCGAACAGAGGTTGGATCCTGCAGCGTGCCAACGACACGGTGGATGATGGATTGAGCGGAGATGGTCATGTGTCAGTCCTCACGCGAACGGGTGCATGGCGACGACCACGTCGCCGCCGGTACGGTTGCGGTTTGCCTCAACGCGAGCGCGGTTGACGCCGAGGCGATAGACGGCCACAGCGGCGGTGGCCACAGCGGCATCGCTGTAGGGAGTCCCAGGGGTCAGGGCCAAGCGGTATAGTGCGCCTGCCACGATGTACTCTACCCACTCGTTGAAGAGCGAGTCGTCCACTGTCGTGGCCGCCCTGGTAGGGGAAAGCGCCACGAGGGCGCTCAAGAGATAGGTCGAAGCCGACGCGGTGTCGGGCAAGGGGTACACGCTGACGGAACCTGCGGTCTTGGTGTACGCCAGTGTGGGGGCGCCTTGGGAGGCCGTCGCGTCCCCCGTGTTTGTCACATAGGCCAGGGGGCTGTCGATCTCGGCAGCGGGCACCATAACCAGCCTGCGAGACCCGCACCAGGCCCGGATGATCCGGGAGACCCGCGTGTCCGAGGGTACCGTGAGAGCGTAGGTCCCCGTCCCCGCAACAAGCGCCACGGGCGCAGTCACATATCGGACGACCTGTGTCTCTTCGCAGAAGTCGATGGACGCGTCCAGCAGCGCCTGGAGCGCCGTAGGCTCCGGGCATGCCGGCACTTGCGGCAGCAGGCGAGTCAGAAACGAATCCAGCGAAATCATCGTGGTCCCAATGTGAAAAAGCCCCTACCGGCTGGCAGGGGCTACTCTAACACGTTAGCATGTTGTTGACCAGCGTCAGGCGGAAACCGACCCGACGAAGGTCACGGCGGCAGCCGTGCAAATGAACTTGCCGGTCTTGCCCGCGCCCACGGACAGCGCCGCGTTGGCGGAGCCGCCGTTGACCGTACCGCCAGTGGGCGGGTACACGGCCAGCGCGTTGGCACCGAGGTTCACGACGGTGAACGTGTCGCCTACCTCGCCTTGCGGAAGCTGCACGCCCGTGCTTGCGGCGGCAGTGGTCACCACGTTGATGCTGGTCGTGAGGGCCGTGGCGTCGCTGTACGCGCTGCCGGCAGCCGTGATGCCCATGGTGACCAGGCCAACGATGGCCGTGGCCGCGCTGGTCGAGAGACCAGACGTCACCAGAGTGGATTTGCGAGTCATGTCTGCTCCTAGAAGTGGAGGGGGCCGAAACCCCCTCCGTTCGATCAGGCCACGACAGCCAGCGACAGGGCGGTGTCCTTGACGACCTTGAAGCCGTAGACGTTCAGCGAGCGGATGTAGTCGCCGAAGTCGTTCGGGTTGCGCACCGTCTCCATCTTGGTGATCTGCGAGGCGAACGTGACGGCCGACTTGTGGCCTGCAATCAGGGCGCGACGCTTCAGACCGGAGCTGGAGGTGACGCTGTTCTCCGAACCGTCGCCAGACAGCCACGGGGTGCTGGAGCCCGAAATGGCCTTGGGCAGCTGGTTGGAGACGTACACCTTGAAGCGGTCGATCGAGCCGATCAGGCCGTTGCGCACCGGGGAGGTGGAGTCACCCATGAGCTGGGCCTGGGCCAGCGGCGACTGCAGGAGCAGCTGACGGGTGTACGGGTCGATCACGAGCCAACGATCGCCGTCGGGGATGTTCTGCTCGTCCAGGACGGATGCCATCGCCAGGATCGTCGCCAGCACGTTGTTCGGGGTCAGCACCACCGGGGCCGCGTCGGTGCCCAGGTTGTACGACGCCGACTTCGCGCCAGCGGTAGCGCCCTTGTTGGCCGCCGCACCGCCGGAGAACGTGTTGTAGATGATGTTCGAGTCGATGGCGACACGCATCTGCTGCGCGGCGTCACCGGAGAACACGTCGATCAGGTTCGGCTGCGCCTGGTACGCCAGCACGTCGTTGACCTGGAAGGCAAAGTATTTGCCCTTGTCGATCACGAGTTCCTGGGTATCCGGCGTCGGAGCCTGGTACGACACGCCGCTGCCGGCCGTGTAGTTGGACACGGTGATGCTCGGGGCGGTGTGGATGATGACCTTGTCACCCATGCCACTGATCTCGCCCTGCCAGTTCGTGTTGGCGAGTTCGGGCATGACCGACGTCGCGTAGAACTTGGCGTTGAGCTTGGCCGACCAGACGGCCGGGATGAAGGTGCCGGAGTAGGCCGGCGAGGTGTTGAACGGGCTTGCAACGGGGAACGTTGCGGCCGGAGTGATCGTCGACATGACGGTTCCTTAGACAGGTGCCGTCCGGGGCATCGCGTTCACGATGCGGCCTTCGGACAGCGCGTTGTTGAACACGGCCTCGATGCGGGCGACTTCCTCGTCACGGCCACGGAAACGACCCTGGGCAACGTCGCGGTAAAACGACTCGACCTCGGCCACCGTGTAGGTGCGACGGGGGTCAGCTGCGGGCTGACCGGAAGAAGCGGCGCGCGGGGCCACTTGCTTTTCAAGCTGGGCGGAGGGCTTGGGTGTCGGAGCGGGGGCCGGCGCACGCAGGGCCTTGAACGCATTGAAGATGGCCGCAGTGCGCCCGGCGTCGCCCGACTGGGCAGCTGCCGTTAGCGCGTTCTGGCGCGGAACACCGTAGACCGGGTCTTCTTCGGCGAGCCAGGCCAGAAAGCCGTCGTCGACGTTGATTTCCTTGTAGTCCGGCACGATCCGTTCGAGCTGGTCCAGGAAGACCTGCTCCGCCGTCTTGGCCACTGTTGCGCTGGTGCCTTGAATGTGCTGCTCGATCCGCTGGAGTCGGGCCTCGAAAGCCTGCGCGGCGCCACCGAAACTCGTCTCGGCAACGCGGCGGACCATCTCAACCAGATCCGAGCCGAAAGTCTCCACGTCCTTGGGGTCGAACTGCGGGGCGGCGGGCTTATCCGCCGGCTTCGCTTGCTCCGTGCGCTGGAGCACCTCATTGAGCCGCGTGGACAGTTGGCTCACCTGGTCCTTCAAGTCACTCACATGGCGGTTGTGGATGCCCTGGAGCGTCTTGTACTTGTGCTGCCAGTCCTCGGCCTTCGGTGCAGGCTCGGGCGCTTGGGCGGCGGGGGCAGGTTCGGGTGCAACGGCCGGGGGTTCAACCGCCGGGGCCTCTGCAACAGGTGCAACAGGCGGCGGAGCAGCTGGCTCTTGGGCAGGCGCGTTGGCGCTCGCCAGAAGGGACTCAGCGTGTTCGAGCTGCTGTTGAACTTGCTTGGGCAGTGCCATGAAAAACTCCTGGGTCAACGACCTGTCAGGTTAGAAAGCCCCTTGCGGGGGAGATACGCTGGGCCCCTTGCGTGGGGCCAGAGCCGCGTCCAGTGACTCCACAAGGTTCTGCAGGCACAGCGCATACCCTTGGGTACGTCGCAGCTGCTCCCCGTCGGCCGTCATGACCAGCTCCTGGTGCTTGCGCGCCAACTGCTCCAGCAGGTATTCGCGCAGTCGCGGTTGTCCCCGCGCCACGGATTCGAACATCTGCAGGTCTTTTGAAGTTAGCACTTACTCACCTCGTAGGGCGGAGCATAAACACGATAACACGTTAGTGTCAAGCTCCGTAGTTGTCCGTCACAGGCGCGCCGTTGTCCAGCTGCTTCTTGGAGCTATGGCCCTGAGGGGCGGCCTGGCCTGCTGCAGCTTGCTGTGCCAGCATCTGCTGGGCACGCTGGGCCAGCTGGGTCTTGAGCTGGGTGTCCGAAGGCACGATGTCCGACGAGTCCAGGTCCAGCGTCTTGGCCGTCGAGCGCAGCAGCTCAGCGATGCCGGGCACGCCGATGATCTCCTGCACCACCGGGCTTTGCAGGGCCACGGTGAGGAACTCGTTGCGGCGGACTTGCGCGGCGTCCTTGGTAACCAGCGACAGCGCCCCGCGCGCCTCGATGTTGAGGTCGCCTTTGAGGTCAGGGTCGCCGACGTAGCGCATGATGTACTCGTAGCCGCTGCGGCACACGGGCTCGATGACCCGAAAGTCCAGGCTGGCCAGCCGATCCTTGACCGTCTTGTTGGCGTTGCCGATCATCATGGACATGCCAGAGGCGGTGCGCCCTGCCCCGTTGGCCCCGTCGATGCCGGCCATGTAGCGCGGGATGCCCGTGTACTCGTCGGCCAGCTGGCTGAAACGCTCAAACACCGTCATCAGCTCGTTGGCGTTGCTGGTAGGCTGGAAGAACCCCATCGGGGCGGCCGACGACCCCGCCGGGTCGGTGATGGTCTGCGTAATCTTCCACGGATACAGCGCCGTGATGTCCTCGCCGGGCGGCAGGCGGTCGATGTTGACCCACACCTGGGGGCCCGAGGCGATGCCGAGATTGTTGGACAGCGCCCGCGCGGCCGCGTTGCACATGTCCTGGCAGTCGCACATGGTGTCGAACAGGGACACGCCCCAGAACGCCCCCGGCTGGCGCTTGAAACTGTCCGTGAAGTACGGCCGACGAGCCAGCGGGTCTGCGTTGATGACCGCCTTGATGACGTCCGTGCCGACCAGCCAGGCTTCCACTTCGTAGGTCTTGGCCTCGTCCGGCACTTCTTCGGGCGTCATGCCCCACTCGCGCAGCAGCTTGCCCGTCGCCGAGCCCCAATACTGCAGGGTGTCGATGAGGTCGGAACTCTGCTCAAGGGGTAGCGTGGTGCGGCCCTCGGCCCGAGCCCGCTCCGTATCCACGGCGAGCCAGTCGTGCAGCCCGTTGATGCCGTGCAGGTCCAGCACACGGCGGATAGCGTCCTCGCTGTAGCCCTCCACGCCGATCATCTCGCTCAGGGCCTGCGGAGTCAGGCGATGCCGCTCGATCAGGTAGCCGTCGTTGATGGTCCGCGAATGTGGGGAGGGGTAGACGTTGAGGGGGTCCACGCGCTCCCAGTGCGGCTTGATCGCTTCAGTTGCAATGGGCCGGTACGTGCCATCCTGGCCGGGCTGCCACGACAAGGTGCCCACGCGGCGCATGACAGGACCCTTGATGAACGCCGTCTTGAACACCGCCAGGTCGTCCAGGAACTGGTCCAGCGCCTCGTAGAAGCCCCCTTCGACCAGCAGGTCCTCCAGCTTGGTCTCCGCGCGCTTGCTGCGCGCCCGGGCCTCCTCGTCCGTCGAAGCCTCCGCCTGCGTCTTGGCGTCGCGCATCAACTGGCGAATCTGGTCCACACTCAGCGGCGTCGGGCTCTGCTCAGCCTGCATGACCAGCTCGGCCACCCCCTTGAGGATGCTGGCCACGATGTCCGGCGGGAGTTCCGGTGCCGGAGTAGCTTTCAGGGACCAGGGCTTGTCGTCGCCTGACCCCATGAGCACGTCGGACAGCAGGGCCTTGAACTGCCTCGCCTTGGTGGCGAACAGCATCATGTAAATCTCGGAGCTGTTCTGGTCCTTCAGGCGCTGCAGTTTGTCGGGGTCGTACTCGCCGCGCATGGAGCGCAGGGCCCGCAGCATCAGCTGCTCCGTCTCCCGCTTGGCGTACTTGGCCAGCTCCCAGTGCTTGCGGATCTGCGCCGCCAGAGACTGGATGACGACGTCGTTGCGGCCGTCTTCGGCCCGGGCCTGCTGGCGGTCCTGCTCAAGCAGCGCGCTCAGCGGCCGAACAGACATGATGCCGCCCACGCTCGCGCTCTGTTGCGGAATCTGGAGTCCTAGCTGCATGTCGATGTGCTCGTGGGTTAGGGGGTGACCTTGACGATCGCGGACCCGTAGTCGGTCACGCAGCGATCCACAATGGCGGTCGGGGTGTACGTCGGCCCTAGATTGACGTCCGACAAACTGCGGGCTTTACCGACGTACTCGGCGCATTCCCAGGCGTCGTTCTCTCCGGCGCGCACGGCCCCTAGGGCCGCCTTGACAGCCTCCAGCTTGGAGTAGCGCCCCTTGCCCACCAGCTCAAAGCAGAAGCCCTCTTCGATGTCGCTCATCTGGCGGTTCAGTCGCAACCAGTAAAGACCCTCCGGCCCTAACAGGTTAGACACGGGCACCATCCGAACGAACGGCGTGACCGATTCCAGGACAAACAGGCGCCCGTGGTGACGGTACGCAAGCCCGACGTGGCAGAACTCCGACCGAGTGAACACCCGCACCGCCTGCACCTGCCAGTCATACCACGTCGCCCACCCGCGATGCGTCCAGGCCAGGACATCACCTGACCGGATCAGCGAGCGGGCGTCGGAGTAGCGCATGGTCAGCGGATCGCGGCGGCGGCAACAAACAGCGCATCGATCTGCTCGGATGTGAGGCCGAGAGCGCCCTGCAGTTGAGCGATCAGTGGGTTGTCGCGGCGCACGGCGCTGGACTTTTCCCAGGTGATCCGCGCGGCCCGGCCGGCGTCGCCCGGGATCGCCGCGATCGCGGTGTCCACGGTGTCCAGCAGACCCGCGCCCAGCAGCGCGAGCTGGGCCTGGCGCATCGTCACTTCCTGCGGCACACCGTTGATGGCTGGCGGCACGAGCGCATCTAGTTGTGCCTGCAGCGTCTGCACCTGGGCCTGCGCAGCATCGCGCGCCTGCTCGGCGGTGGTCTTCTCGGCGTTCAGCGCCGTCAGTTGCGCGGCGCTTGCCTGCGCGGTTGCAGCCTTCTCGCTGGCGAGCGCGGCAAGCTGTTCAGCGTGTGCCTGAGCGAGCGCCGCCTTTTCTGCGTTCAGCGCGGCGATCTGCGCCTGCGCCTCGTCATAGGCGATCACGAGACCGGCGTTGATCTCAGCGGCGACATCGGGCCAGGTGAAGCCGGCGCCAGCCGCCTCGCCGATCGTGGTTGCCCGCCCAGGTTGGCGGACAATTTCCTGCCCGTCGCTGGTGATGACGCGGAAGCGCTCGACGTGCCCGCCCTTGTATGCGCCGTCCGTGTCTCCACGGAAGGCCAGAACGACGCGCTCGATGTGGTTGGTTTCGTTCAGTGCCATGGTGTCCTCACACAGATGTGACGGTTTCCCAACCCGACGCGCCGCCGATGCGGAGCTTGTCGAGGTCGGTGTTGAAGTAGCTCGACCCGTTGGCCCACGATGGTTCGGTCGCGTTCGTGAATTGGCCGTGCGCCGTGGTGCCAGTGGCGATCAAGTTTCGGAGCTTCAGGTCGCGGTAAGTGCCGGCGGTGCCGGAGTTGATTTCCAGTACCCCGGCCGCGCTCCGCGAAAATCCAACGTCTTGGCTCCCGTAGGCCTCCGATGTGCTGCTGCTCCACGCGACCGCACCGCCCGCGATCAGCCCGATGCCAAATCCGGTGGACACTCCCTGCAGCGTCCCGATTCGCACTGCGCTGGAATTTGCGCCCGTGACAGTGTTGACTCCGCACGTTGCGTAAAAGCCGCTCGATCGCATCCCGCCACCGGGGTAGGTGGGCGTCGCACCGACGTGATACAGGACTCCATATTGACCTGAGATCAGCGCAGAGTACGTGCCGTCTGATGTGGCGCCAAATTCGACGGCTTTGTCAGCGTCAGTGAATGCGGTGGAGCTGGTAGCAACCGTCTTCAATTGCAGGTTGCCGGTGGCGGTCAGGTTTCTGAGCTTGATGTCGCGGAAGCTGCCTGCCGTGCCATTGTTGATCTCGACAACGCCGGCTGCGTTGCGATCGACACCCAGGTCCAACACGGTATTTGCAGTGCCGAATAGTGCAAGGCCGGCAGCATGCATGTGGTAATAGGCCGATGAGTTGCGGACGGCAACACCGGCCGGGCCGGCGATCTTGTCCATGATGCCGTAGGTCTGGTTCGCCGGGGCGAACATCTCGGCGCCGATCGGTACCCATGTAACCGAGTTAGCGTCGGTCGCGCGAACCCGTCCGCTGCCATATGTGAGTGCCGCCGACGATCCGAGCTTGACGCCGCTACTGGCGGTGACATACCCGCCGAACGCCACGTCCGCCCCCGACACGCTCGACCCCGACACCGCACCCATAGCCGACCCGCTGGATCGGTACTGCAGTTCGGTGCCGGTGCCGGCTGGCGATGCCCCGCCGCTGACGGTCAAGTCACCAGACCCCAGCACGCTGGACCCGTTGATGGTCTTGATGTTCGTGCCGCTGACCAGCGCGTCCTGCTTGGCGTTGGTGGCCAGGGCCGCCCAGGCGGTCAGGTTGGCGCTTGCCGCCTGGAACACCGACCCAAGGGCGGTCTTCAGGTTGGCCCAAGTGAGCTTCTTGCCCGCGCCGGAGGCGGCGCTATCGGAGATGGGCAAGCTGTCTGCATCGACCGGGGTAGTCTTGGCCGTCAGAGCCGCAGTGGACGTGCCGATGTCTTGCACCGCCGAGTTGGCTTTGGCGACCGCAGCGTCAACCTGCGCGCCTGTGTACGAGCTGTTGTAGTCAGGCATCACCGCACCTTGAAGTTGTTGCCGTCACTGGTGACGAAGTTCTTCCCGTCCGAGGTCTTGAACTGGTACCAGACCAGGGGGCCGAGGTTGTAGGCCGCCTCGCGCACCGTGCGCAGCACGGGCAGGAACGGCGAGCGCAGCGCTGCGAGGAACTGGCTCATGGCTCAGTTCTGGTCGACCCCGTAGGCCGTGCCCAGGGGGTTACGCACCACGCGGAACGTGCCGGCAGCGGCCAGCACTTTGATGGGCTCCTGGTCCGTCAGGCGCCCGATGGTGTAGTAGTTGCCGTCAGCCGACTTGGCCTGGATGTCGGCGTTGGCCCCCTGCGGAATCTGCGCGGTGGCAGACTTGAGCAGCAGGGTAGCAGAGGACCCAGCGGAGACAGTGATGTCCGCCGAATTGGCCAGGGTCGTTCCGGAAGAAATCAGCTCGGCCATGGGGCCTCCAAGGACTAACAGGTTAGCGTATTATGCACCGCTTCCGTAAGTGGGCGCAAACTTCAGGCGTAGACGTACCGCGAGGCCACCACTTTGCGCGCTTGCTGCCGGCCGTACCAGGGCCCCTCGATCTGCGTGTTGACGTGCAGCGCCAGGTACTGGACGGAGTCCCCGCAGTGGGAGTAGTGGTTCTTCTCGATGGTGGCCTGCATCAGGCCGCTGGTGGTGCGCTTGTAGCGGTGCCCCCACTCCAGGGTGTTGGCGACATGGGTGCATTCGGGGTCGACCAGGAACGCGGCCGCGCCGTCGATCTGCCGGGTCAGCAGGCCCTCCACGGCCTGGATGCGCCGCTCGGGGTCGTTGGTGGATGCCTTGACCACCTTGTAGCCGCGCTGCTGCACCGCCTGCGCGATGGTTTTCTCGTCGACCTGTGAGCGGGCGAAGCACGCCGGGTCCAGCACGAACACGATATTCTCCGACCGGAACTGGGGGAACTTGGCCCGCAGCTTTGGGATGAGCAGCCTGTCGAGGAACGTCTCCACGCCCATGGTCTCGCCCTCGGGGACGTATGCCTCGGCGAGGATGTTGACCCGCCCCCGCGCGTCCTGCTGGCCCACCGTGGCCGCCGCCGTGAGCCCGTTGTCCATCCCCACAATGAGGGGGTGCAGGGTCTGCATGATGGCGTTGAGCGGGGTCTTGGAGACGTGGAACGACTTCTTGAACGTCCCCTTGTAGATGGGCTGCCCCAGGTCCCCGGCGCCGAACTGGTTCTTGAGGTAGACGTTGATCCAGTCCTCGCTCTTGCCCGACACGAGGTTCTCGTAGTAGTCGGGCGCCAGGTTCTCCAGGTTCTCGGCGTCCGCGTTGAGTGACCCGTCGTCCAGCAGCGCTGCGGGCTGGATAAACGCCTCCACGCCCTTCTCTGTGCCCGTCATCAGGCCGTGCCAGAAGCCCCCCACCGGGGGCGGGTTCATCGAGCAGATGACGCCGGGGTAGGTCACGCCCCCAGCGATGCGTGACGGGTAGCGGTTGACCCGGCCCTGCAGGCCAGAGAAGACCTCGGGGTCCACCTCGCGGGCCTCCTCCACCCACGCCGCGCTGGCCTCCAGGGACAGTAGGCGCCGCACGTCCTCCGGGGTGTCGGCCGCCATCAGCATGAACTCGCTGTGCACCACCGTGTCGTCGGGCAGGCGGAATTTGGCTTCGAACACGTTCTCCGACAGCCGCCACTGGCCCATCGTCCCGCCCGTCATCGTGACGAACCAGGTGTCGATCAGGGGCTTGACCGTCGACTTGAGCTGCGCCACCGTGTTGCGCAGGATGATGAACTTGGTGCGCCGCACCCCGTTGAACGGCGACTGACCAACCGCACGCTGCAGCAGGTCCATGAGGGCCACGGTCGACTTGCCGCCACCCACGGGCCCCATGATGAGCTTGATGAAGGCCCTGGAGTTCAGGAACCTCTGGCCCGTTGCGCCGGCCTTGTAGTCGAGCGACATCAGTCGAGGTCCAGATCGGCGTTCACCGCCACGTTGGCCAGCAGTGCGGGAGTGGGCTCAAGCAGCACCGTTTGCGTGGAATTCTCCCCCACGGCGGTCATCTGCATCGCCCCTCCGTTATGGAACGTAATGTTGAACACCGGCAGTGCGGCGTTGGCGTCCTGCTTCTTCTCGGTCTCAAGGCCGAGCGCCCGGATCGCCAGCTCCACCGCTTTGCGCTTGTCGTCCACGGTGCCATCGGTGCGCAAGGAGTCGAGGTAGTCCACCAGCAGGCTGGCAGCCGTCTCCTCCAGCGAGTCGAGGAACGCTTCCTTGAAGGCCTGGCGGGTCTGCGCGGACATCGGTAGGGGTGGAGGTGGTGCGCGGCGTCAGCAGGCGCGCTTGGAGCGCGTAGCCGGCACCTTGCCTGCGGGCTTGGCCTGACGGCGGTCGTAGGCTTCCTCGCGGGCGGACCCCTCCTTCATCGAGCGGGACTCGACATCGCGCTTGGAGCGCTCGAAGGACTTGGGGGTGGAGGGGGGTTTGCGGTTCATGGCGCGATGTTAGCGTGGATGGGCGTTCGCGGCAAGTTAGTGCTTGACGGGCTGAGCGGTTAGGGTGTTAAATATTTAACACGTCCGTGAAAACTGACTGGCCGTGGAGACCGGGTGATTAAGGGCTGGGGGCGGGGCTAGATCCGCGTGCCCACTCCCCCCGGTCCCCGGGACCCCCAAGGCCCGGCCAGGTTGACGCGGCCCTATAGGTAAGGGCGCTGATCGTAGCACCCCCAGAGCACGATGAAAGGCCCGTTAGGCTCAGTGCGTTAGCGCCCGGTCCGTAGACTGCGCGCGGCCCGCTGCAAAGCCCGACGTTCCCGGAGTGGTCGGTCATTAACAATTCAGTTCCGGCGTCAGTACCCGCGAGGGGAAATGGGCCGGCGCATGTTAGGGCATGCGTGAGCTAATCCCTACGTCCAAACCATTCCGCGCGCCTAACCCGCAAGGCACGGCGCAAAGGGCCTAGCAAACCCTTGGGATGGCTTTGGAGGATGCATTGCCTTGCAGTGTCTCCTTTGAAGCCCATTCACTCACTTAGGACTGACCATGACCACCGAAATTTCCACCGTTTCTTTCGCCGACGTCGCCACCGTGCTCAGCACGACGAACAAGGCCGGCTCCCGCGTGTCCTTCGAGGCCTCGATCGCCTTCGCGTCCAAGGACTCCCGGCTGATGCTGTCGGCCAAGACCTACGCGATCGCCGTCGAACACGGCCGCTACGCCGGCCTGATCCGCGATGCCCTCGATGCGGGCCTGATGACGAAGGACGCCGCCGGCATCGTCGCCGACATGCTCGGCGCGGCCCGCAACCCCTCCAAGGAAGTGACCGTCAGCGTATGCAACGTCATTCTTGGCCGCGTCGCTGGCAAGGCGCTCAAGGGTAAGAAGGCTTTCTATGCCGACCTGATCCGCCGCCTATACGACAGCTTGACCGGCACGCACACCCCCGCCAGCACCGACGTGGTGGAAACCGCCCAAACCTGACCGAGAGCCCAGCCTATGCCCTTCACGGGGCATGGAGTGCGCTTTCTGCACCGTGTTAGGGGGCGCCGAGCCCCCGTTAGCCCGCACTCCCATAGAACACGGGTGTTTTCGGGGGTGTGTTCTATGGCGAGATTTCACAATCCGGAAAATAGGGGTGTGCTGCATGTGATCTATGGGTGTTTTCGGGGTGTTTTTCTATCTATCTATCTATCTAATAAAGAACAATAGAACACATAGAACACATAAAACACATCAAAAAAAAATCAATTTCGCGTAAACGTTTTGGAAATTACAGAACCTTACACCCCCTGACCCCTAGTAGGGGTGTGGTGTACTGCGATTTCCTTTATTGAGATTGATTTTTTTTACCTGTGTTTTATGTGCGTATTGTGTTTTAAAGCCCGTGCTTATTGTGTTTTATGGGAGCACACCTGTGCTCTATGGCGACACTCCCCTGTGCACCAAGTCCCCCATAGATCACTGTCCGCACAATAAAGCACAACGCGACACATCTAGCACAATAGATCACTGTCCGCACGGTTGTGCTCGAATAAAACACAATACCGTACATATAGCACGCCTGTGCCCCAATGCATCACATAAAACACAGGCGACCGAGCCCCCCCCGGCCCGCGACGCCCTCACTCCCTACAGCCCTGCCGGATGGTGCCTAAAAAATAGGCACCTGTGCCGCACGAACGTGTCGGCCTATCCGGGAGCGTTGTTAGCGCCCGCTAACTTTGCCCCATTCACTCACTAACTGGAGTCCTGCGATGCCTGCCATCCTGCCTTCCCACGCGCGGTACCCGTACCGCATCCTGCGGGCTGTGTTCGCCCGCATCCTGCGGGCTGTGTACCGCTGGCTCTGACCCGCCGCCACCCCATCAACCCCCTAACTGACTCACTCACACCATGACGTTCTATCCTCCCCCCAACGCGGTGCCGGTGCGCGAGCGCACGCTGGCGTCCCATCCGGGACCGTCCTTCTGGTCGTACTCGGAGCATGGCGAGTACCTCTGCGTCGCGGTTGTCCCCCGCGAGGCGCAGACGGTTGTCGGCATCCCTGGCAGCCCCGCCGATTACTGGAAGCCGATCTACGCGGGCAACACCACCCACTACGCTGCTGCGTGCGCGGCTGCTGACGAGCACAGCGGCCTGCGCGGCCCCGGCGAACCCCGGCAGCTGGTCTACCTCAACATCTACGACCGCGACGGCCTGGGCGAATACACCTACTACGACGCCGCCCGGACCGGGGCCCCGTCCATCCGCCTGGTGCGGGCGTGGGCTATAACCGCTCTCCGTTCGACCTTCCCGGGCGTCGGCCTCCGCGCACGGTTGCGCACGATCATCGAGGGTGGCGGCTTGGGCACTCCCCGCATCGGCCCGGTGCAATACCGCAACGTCATGGACGCCCGCAGCGCCATCGGCACCTCGCTGTCCGACTGGATCAAGGAGTACCGGGACGCGGACGACAGCGAGGGCGCCAAGGAGGCCCTCCTGGAAACCCTGGTGTCCCTGGAAACCCAGCTCAACTGCCTCGACAAGGACCGAGACGAGATGAACGACCTGGCACGCACCGTGGCGAACAAGGTGGGCCTGCAGACCTGGGAGTGCCCGGTGTACTGTCACTGCTGGCACTGGGAGATCAGCGACCGCACAACGTCGGTCGGGTCCCGGCCGGTCACCCGCTGGTGCTGGGACTGCGTGGGTAACCGGGCCGTGTGGGTCGAGGGGGAAGACCGCTACTACCCTGCCAGCGACGTGTACTTCTGGGACAGCGACGGCGAGTACCACCTGAACCCCGAGGAGGAGGAGGAGGAGGAGGAGGAGGAGGAGGAGGACAGCGACAACCCCGACCGCCTGCTGGACTACGGCGAAGACGCGCTGAGCCACCTCAGCATCGACAAGAGCGTGCACACGGCCCCCGATGGCGACTTCCTGATGGGCATCGAGCTGGAGATGCAGCTGCCGGGAGAACCCAACCGCTACATTGAGGAGATGCGCGACAAGCTGCGTGGCCTGCACAGCACGACGGCCGACCCGTGCAGCCACTACGCGGTGTTCAAGTACGACAGAAGTCTACCCACGTGTGGGGCCGAGATGGTCACCAGGCCCACCAGCCTGCTGCGCCATCATGCGGTCCTGCGCAAGTGGAGCGCCCCGAGCGGTACCTCGGCCTGGGACAACGGCCGGTGCGGTATGCATGTGCACATCGACAGCCGCGCGTTCACGCCGCTGAGCCTGGGCAAGTTCGTGACGTTCATCAACCGCAGCGAGAACGCTGAGCTGATCCGCATGGTGGCGGGGCGTCACCCGGCGCAAGACCACCAGGCTGCGTCCTACTGCCAGGCCCTGGGGTACGAGTGCCTCACCACGCCAGCCAAGGCCAAGAACGGGGACACCGAGCGCCACCGCATGGTGAACCTGGAGAACCTCAAGCCCGGCGACTGCGAGCGGCTGCAAGTGAACCCAATGCGCTTCGGCGATGCCGGGACCGTGGAGCTGCGGATCTTCCGGGCGTCCCTCAATAAGGAGCGCCTGCTGGCCCAGCTGGAGTTCACCCACGCCTCCGTGGTGTTCTGCCGCGACGCAAGCTGGAACGGGCTGACCGAGAAGGCGTTCGTCGACTGGCTCAAGCGCCCCGAGAACGCGCGCACCTACCCGGCCCTGGCCCTGTGGGTGGGGGCCCGCATCCGCCGGCCCCGCCGTGACATCCCCGCCCCGACACCCGAGCCCGCCACCGAGGAGAACACCAGCACGGCGCAGGCTTGGGCCGTGACGGCCACTGCAGACGACCGCTTCGCCCTCGCGGCTTGACACAATAACGTGTTAGCCTGCAAACTACCATCAACTCACTCAATTAGGACAACATCATGTGTCTGCTTTTCACTGGCCAATCCAACACCGTGCGTAGCACGTTCCTCACCACTGCCGGCCTCATCGAGAGCATGTTTGACCAGAGCCCTGACGGCCTGGGCTTCATGTTCGCCGACGCCGGCCAGCTGGTGATCCACAAGGAGCTGCCGCAGTCGGTGGCCGACGTGCGCCGCATGTTCGAGGCCCTGCCTGACGACGACCGCCTGCTGGCCGGGCACGCCCGGATGCGCACCCACGGTGACATCAACCTGGACAGCTGCCACCCCTACGTCATCTACGAGGGCCACGCCCTGATGCACAACGGCGTGCTGTCCACCGGCAACCGCAAGGACAAGACCAAGTCCGACACCTGGCACTTCATCGAGGACCACCTCAAACTGTGCAGCGCCGACTCCCTGCATGACAGGGGGGTGGCGGCCATGCTGGGCCGATGGATCGGCGGGAACCGCTTCGCCATCATGAGCGCCGACGGTCGCCTGACCGTGGTCAACGAGCACCAGGGCGTCGAGGCCGCCGGGGTGTGGTTCAGCAATACCTACGCCTGGGACCCCGCGCTCCTGATCCCCTCGTACAAGTCGTACACCAAGTACGGCGGCTACATGCTCGAAGACGAGGAGGATTCGGTCGGCCAGACGGCCCACGCCGGGGGCGCATGGCGGACGGGCGCGCTGCGCAGCACTCATCAGGGCGGGCGGTTCGACGAGCTGGCGCTCGACGTGGCGCTGGAGCAGAACGAGCCCGATGAGCTGGCCGAGATCCTGTACCTGCACCCCCGCTCCGCTGTCGAGTACCTGCTGGACGTGTACGACTGGGAGCGGTACCGCACCATCAACAGCTCGGATCTGACCCGGCGCGACCGTGCCTGGACGGAGAAGATGATCCGTGGCCGCAAGGCCGACATCATCAACGGGCTGCGCTCCAACGTCAACGCGAGCACCAACCTCGCCGAGGCGCTGGTGTACTACATGGAGTGGACGCCGAAGAAGGCCGTCGCCTTCACGCCCGACACAGAGGCCGTCGAGTCCGACTGGGACGACGTGGGCAGCGAGTTCGACAAGCCCACCCTGAGCCTGGTGCGGTAACGGAGCCGGCGCACATGAACACCACATACCTGCGCCGGGTGCGGGCCCTGTTCGCCAACGACCTGACGCCGCGTCGCACGACGCGCCACAACATGCGAGCCTGGGTGCGGATGGTCCGCATCCTCGGAGACAACTGGCTGCTCTCGCAGGCCAACCAGCAGCGCCGCGTGACACGCACCACCCGCTAACCCTTCACTGGACTTACTCAATCATGACCGCGCCCAACACCACGATGGCCGTCGCCCTCACCTCCGCCGGGGTCAAACCCCTCCCCCTGGCCCGCCGTATCTGGACGATGGTCAAGGACCACCCGGGTGACACCGCCGACCAGATCGCAGCCCGGCTCTGCGTCAAGCCCCAGCGGGTTCGCACGGCCCTGCACGACATGTGCGCCCGCAAGATGGTCACCGCGCGGCGCGAGCGCAACCGACACACCGGGCACCTGAAGGCCCACTGGAGTACCACCATGCAGGCGTTCGAGTGGCTGCCCCGGCCCAAGGCCGAGGTCGGGCCCACGCCGCTGCCCGCTTCGGTCACGGCCCCGCCGCCCGCCTCCCCCCGCACCCAGGACAGCCCGCACACCACCGGCATCCCGGACGTCGACACCCTCACCATCGCCCAGGCCCGCGTCCTGTACGTGAAGCTCAAGGCGTTTTTCGGAGACCCGACGTGATCGTCCCGACCAACCCCACCCGACAACCCACCCAGCGCGATCTGCTGCTGGCCATCCTGAACATGCTGGACTCGCAGGCCGAGCGCATCAAGCGCACCGAGACGCGGGTGTGCAAGCTCGCAGCCCACATGGGCATCGACGTCAAGACCCCCACCCGAGGAGAGCCGTCGTGAAAATCAAGACCAACGAACTGATTGGGCCCGCCCTTGACTGGGCGGTGGCGAAATGCGAGGGGTACAACCCCGGCGTCATCACCGTGGAGGAGATGGTACAGGAGCAGCTTGAGGCGGAGCGACAGCACGCTAACCGGGCGGACGTCCTGGAGTACCTGAACACGGTGTTCAGGGCGGCCTGTACGCCGAAGCTGTGTAACGTCGATCCGGACGGCTTCAAGGCTGTGTATGTGGTGCACTACGGCGGCAGGTCGTGGCCCCTTGCGTTCTCCACCGACTGGGCCCAGGGCGGACCGATCCTTGATCGGGAGCTGATCGATGTGTATACCCAGTACCCGTGCTCAGGTCCCGTAGTCTGGTATGGGCGGCACAAAGGACGCATCAAAGGGGTGGGCCCCACCGCACTGATTGCAGCAATGCGTTGCTTCGTCTCATACAAACTCGGCGATGCAGTCGAGGTGCCGGAGGAGCTGCTGTGATCTCCATTCGCTGTCCCTCCTGCGGCGCTGGCGGTTGGTGCGTAAAGCACGACCAACACGGGCCGGTCTACTTGGGTCGGACCCATGTCCGACGCATCACGCTGCGGCACAAGATCGTCCGCGTTCTGCGTCAAGGGATGGTGACATGAGCAGTCTACCTGACCTACCTGAACACCTTCACGCTTTCTTCAACCGCGTGAACTCCATCGAGTTCATCGACGACCAGAAGTGCTTCAGTGACTCCGACAGACTGCAGCCCGCGTACAGATGGCTGGCCGGCTACATCGGAGACTTCGAATACACGGCCCTCTGTTGGCGGGCGGGAGCTGTGCAAGCCGTTCATGGTGATCGACGGATTCTCGGCCGAGACGATCGCCGCTCTGAAGGCGGACCTGTGGCGCAGCTACGCCCGGGCCGTCGAGTTCAAACCGAAGGGCATGGAGGAGAAGGCATGAAACCCAGCCAAGCACTGCGTCAGGTCGCCGACGATCTGGAGGCCAGGCGCCCGACAGGAACCGTCACAGAGAAGGCTATCTGCGCTCGACTCGACGAACTCGGCTGCCATCGCACGGCTACCGACCACATTGTGGATCTCCTCGGCGGGCACGGCTTTTACACCGGTTGGCTGCTTGAGCGCTACCCAAGGCTATACGAGGAGGCCCTGGAGTGGGCGGCGGCAAACCGGAGTTACATGCCCGATTGCCCCAAGATCATTGAGGCCCGGGTCAACTGGTGCCGAGACATGGCCGACTACTGGGAAGCCCGGGGCAAGTAGCCCCTTCTCAGCCACCACCCTAACGGGTTAGACTCATTCACTCAAGGAGAATCAGCATGGGCAACCGCGCTGTCATTACGGCGGGGACCACCCCCGCATCCCCCTGCATCTACCTCCACTGGAACGGCGGCTACGCCTCGGTGCTTGCGTTCCTCAAGGCCGCCAAGGACCTGGGCATCCGGCGCATGCCGTGGAACAACGCGGGCCAGGCCCGGGCGTTCGATGCCATCGCTGCTGTGGTGGCCGGCCCGTTCTTCGGCTGCGACGTGGGGCGCACCGTGTACCGCGAGACCTACGGCGAGACCGACACCAACAACCACGACAACGGCGTCTATGTCATCGACGAGCGCCTCAACATCTGCGACCGCCTGTTCACCCGCCTCGGGCGGGAGGAAGTCGACCCGGCCAAGACCTCGGCTGTCTACGAGCAGATCATGGCCCGCGCCCCTGTGTTCAACGGAGAACTGTGATGGACGAGGACAACGTGGTGTTCCACATGGACGAGGCATTCAAGTGGACCGAGCGTCTGCTGTGGGTGGTTTCGGCTTTCGCGCTGTGGCTCCTGGCCGACGCGCTCATCTGGCTTCTGGAGAACTGACATGCACAAGAAACCCCGACTGTGGACCCTGTCCGGCCTCAAGGCCAACTGCGAGGTCAGCGGCAACTGCTGGCTCTGGACCGGCGGCTGCGACTCCAAGGGCCGTCCGATTACCAAACATGGCGGCACGGTGCGCTACGTGCGCCGGCTGACCCGGGAGCTGGCCGATGGGAAGGCGCTGCCTCCGGGCGGCGAGGCGTGGTGCCGGTGCGGCAACCTCAAGTGCGTCTCCCCCGAGTGCAGCGAGGTGGTGTTCACGGGCGACGACGTGCGCGCCATGATCCAGGCCGGCCGCAGGGGGGACGCAGCACTCATCATTCACCGCACGCTCCGGGCCCTCAAGGAGTTCCGCTGGGGCGCCACGTCGAGCGAGGTGGTCGAGACCATCACCCAGCACCGCAAGAAGACGGTCGCCGCGCTCCGGTTCCTCGTAAACATCGGCGCGGCCTCGGTGGATAAGGTGCACTACCACATCACCCGCGCAGGTGAGCTGTTGCTCGCGCAGCACCCGAACGCCCTGCTCATCGACAAGGCCGTGGCAGACGCTGTGAGCCAGGCCGGCGAGGAGGAGAGCAGCGCCCCCGCAGTGGCGGCACCCCGCCACCTGGTCAACGGCGCCATGCGCGAGACCCTCACGGGATACAGCTCGCAGTGGGTGACCGCCCGCCCCGGTGCTGACCGGGCCTACAAGCTGCCCAGTCGCGGGATCGGAGGTGCGGCGTGAGCGCCGAATCGAAGCCGACCCAACCCGAAGCCCTGCGGCTGGCTGACAGGCTCGATGCCAACCCTGGCGACACACGAAAACAAGCCGCCGCCGAGCTGCGCCGCCAGCACCAAGCGCTCACCGAGATGCGGGAGGCGCTGACGATCCTGCTGCTGTTGAGCGATTCCGAACGGCTAGTGCCAAAAGCGGTCATGGACCGCGCACTTGCACTCGCCCGCGAACACGCCCGCGAGACCTTGGAAAAGTGGAAGGAGTGCTGACATGGGGCAGGCAAAAGCACGTGGCACGTTCGAGGCCCGGCGCGTTGAGGCGATCGTGCGCAACAACCAAGTGGCCGAGCAGCGAGAGCGTGCTCGGATTGAGCGCGAAGCCCGCATGACTCCGCGGGAGCGGGCGCTGCGACAAGAGATGTCCATCCTGATCGCCGTTGCGGCGGGGATGGGAATCAACCTGAAGGAGATCACATGACGGCACAGCAGAAAGAGGGACGGTCCGTCGCCATCCGACGCGACGACGGGTCCGAGTTTTTGTGCCACTCCGGGCTCGGACATGAGCCGCCTGTCTGGCGCGTGAGCCACCGGAAGGGTGCGGTGGCGCACAAACGCGAGCTGATCGAGCATGGGTTCCGCGCCCGTGTTGTGCGGGTGCGGCACTCACCCGCTGTTGTTGTGGAGAAATGACATGAACATCACCGACGAACAGATCATTGCACTGGCTCAGGAAGCGGGGCTACCGCCCGGCCCGGACGGGTCGATTGCCGCGCACAAGCATTTCGCGCGCGCCGTCCTGGCGCTGGCCGCTCCGGTGTACTGCACTGACAAAATGTGCGCCTGCCGTGGCGGCCCCTGCGTAACCTGTCCCGATGGGGCGCGGGAAAAAGAGTTGGCCGAACTTCGTGACAGCCTCGCGTTTTACAAGCGCCGCGCCGAGGGGCTCCAACAGGCGCAGAAGCGGATGCGTGACCCGGAGCGCACGATGGTCTGCGACATTCTCGCCAATGGTGGATTGCTTACGCCAGAAGGCGAGCGTTACACTGCCCCCGCTCCGGTGGCGCAAGAGTACGACCGGCCCGCCGCCATGGATGCATTCGAGGCGTGGGCCGACGCGACGGCGCCAGATTCCAAGAGCACGAGCCTAGAGAAGGCGCAGCTTGCGCACGAAGCGGCGCGGTTGATGGGGGTCGGCCCCGCCCCGGTGGCGCAGGGTGAGCACCGGCTCCCGCAAGACATGCGCGATGCGTTCAGCCGCATCGAGGACGAGGTTGCCGCCGGGAAGATCGATGCGATGGCAACGCTCGCCCGGATGCGCACCGCTGCGCAGGCGTTTGCGCTTGCTCCGGTGGAGCGGCCGCTGACGGACTCACAATTTTGGCAGATGCGCGAATCCCAAGGATGGTACCCGGGCGACCACTATCGCATACGAGAACTAAGTCGTGCCATCGAGCGCGCCCACGGAATCGGCGAGGAAGGCGGTGCAGCATGAAAAAAGTCGTCGGCACCAACATCGACGGGCGCGTGGAGTGGCATGCGCGCCCAATCAGCTCGAACGACTACCACACGATGTGTGGGGTGGATGCATACGACCCCGACATCGGGCACCACGGAACTGTCGAGCCTCCGAAGGGGCAGAAGATCACATGCCTGCAGTGCCGAGCCATGTGGGAGGGGTTTCGTGCGCTGGGTCTGCGCGATTCTGACTTTGCGCGCGAGAGTGGAGGTGCAGCATGACTACCGTGAACGAATTTGTCCGTGACGGCGTGAAGTACGTCGCGCAGGCCAAAAGAGGGTGTAGGGGGTGCGCGTTCCACCGCATCAGGTGTGCGGATACGCCGCCCTGCTACCCCGAGGGCAGAGACGACGGCCAAGGCATCATCTGGGTGCGGGCCGATGGTCAGGCCACGGTAGACATTGCCGACATCATCGCAGGCGCACTCAAGACCAGTCGCGCCCGTGCGTTTGAACTTATGCAGGCGGCGCTTGATGCGCGGGAGGACGGAGCATGACGATCTTCTGGGCTTTCGCCGTCGGGATTTTTACGGGACTCGTCGTCGGGTACTGCATCGGCTTCTACGACGGGTACATTCGCGGGAAGTCCCTCGACGGAGAAAAATGATGACCGACAAGCACATCACCTTCATAGTGTTCATCGCCCTTTTGCTCGGAGTCTGGATCGGCTATGTCGGCATGTCCATTGGCTTTCAGCAACAGTGTGGGAAGAACCATGAATACCGGGACGGCGCCGTCCGCATCAAGTGCGAGGTGACGAAATGACAAAACTGCACTATCAACAATATCCGTACAAGCTGACAGCAGTACGGTATGGCTTCCGTTACACGCTGGGCCGGTACTCCACCCGGCAGAAAGCCGAGGCGGCTATGGCCCGGTTTGCGACGGGCGAGAACGCCTATTACATCGACCTGAAAATTGAGGAGATTTAACATGGCTGAACACCAACACGCCGAAATCCTGCGGGCGATCGCGGACGGGAAAGAGATCGAGATTTTCAATCCTGTGAAGGACCTTTGGGTCACCGCCAGCCTTGGCGCCGTCGTCCAATTTCCGAATGCACGGTTTCGCGTCAAGCCTGAGCCGAAGCCGGATGTGGAACGGTGGTACGTACTGGGCACCCATCCGGGATTCGGCTATCCATCGGAGAGCGAAGCGATTCAGGCAATAGGCCTGTTCTCGGCACCCGCCTACGCCGTTCATGTCGTCATCGACGGCGAAACCGGCAAGGCCAAGAGCGTGGAGATCGTGGGATGAAGCTCAACGCCCATCTGATGGCCCGGATGGTCCGCATGCTGGTCGAAGGGCCGTGCATGGCGCGCGAGATCGTCGACGAGACCGGGCTGGCCTACTGCACCGTGATCTCGTACCTGCAGGCGCTGCACCGTCAGAAGGCGGTGCACATCTGCGGCTGGGAGCGCGACGTCATGGGGCGGGCGCAGATCAAGGTCTATGCCTTCGGCGAACACAAGGACACCCCGCGTCCGCGCCTGACGGATGCGCAGAAGCAAGCCGCGTACAAGTCGCGGCGTCAACTCAACGCTGCCCAGGCAGCACTCACTGGAGCACAAGCATGAAAGTCAAAGTCAAGCAACTGCGCCCGAACGCCAAGCTGCCAACCTACGCGACCGATGGGAGCGGTGCGTTCGATCTGTACGCAGTAGACGGCGGGTACATGCAGGAGGGCGAGAACGCGCAGTATGGAACCGGCCTATCATTCGAGGTGCCGGAAGGTCACGTCATGCTGATCTTCTCCCGGTCCGGCCACGGCGCCCGAGGCATTCGCCTCGCCAATTGCGTCGGTGTCATCGACTCCGACTACCGGGGCGAGGTCTTTGTCATGCTACATAACGACGGCATCTCGGAGTTTTCGTTCGTCGTCAATGCCGGCGACCGCATTGCCCAGGCCCTGATCCTCCCGATCCCCCGGGTCGAGTTCGAGGTGGTGGATGAACTGTCGCCCACGGCGCGTGGCGACGGCGGGTTCGGGAGCACGGGGTCATGACGACTACTCTCGAAATCGAGGTCATCGACCAGTACGGCGGCCGGCACAGGTTTTCTGCCGACTCGCACCGGTTCGAGTGGCGCTTAAAGCCAGGGTCGCTCGATATTGAGGGGGCCGAGTTTTTGGGCATATTCAAGGATGTCGGGGACGATGAATTCGAGCTGATTGCCACTTTTCCGAGGCCGTCTCGGGCCGGTGTTGTCACCGACCAGATGTCGCTGGAGATGCCATTCCGGAGCCCGACGTTTGAACGATGCCAGAGGTGCGGATTCATCCCTCCAGGGTCAATGAAAGGTGGTGCGGCATGACAAAAGCCGAATGCCTGCGCATGATGTGTCTGCTGTCCGCGCTTGAGAGCGTGATGCTCTCTCACGGTCCGATCCCGGATTACCTGCGTGAAGCACTTGCACTGGCGGTCGAGTCCCTACAGCGCGAAATCCTGAAGGAGCCGGCATGAGCGACGTGAACGAATTCGCCCTCGACGGCGTGCGGTACGTCGCGCAGGATGACGCCAGTTTCGCCTGCCATGGGTGCGCGTTCACTGGCGATGCTCGCTGCCACGCCACTCCAAACTGCAGCTCCCGCGACGACGGCCGAAACATTGTCTGGGTACGCGCCGAACCCGAGGCAGCAACCCCGCCCGCTCCTACCCAGGACGGAAGCCAGGCCGCTGTCGTCGACCGCTCCTATTCGTACCGCCCCATCACGCCCGAGACGCCCCGGGGCAAGTTGATGGTGGTGGCCAACCGCCAGGCCGGTGTCGCAAAGATCGGAGTGATCCGGTCGGGCGACGACTTCTGGACCCACTGGGCACCACTGCCCGTTTTCGAGGATTGAACCATGAGACTGACCAACTTCCACCGCGACGCCTTCATCAACCGCGCCATGGACGATGTGCCACGCAAGCACGCCGACTTCGACGAGGAGTTGCGCAATCTTGCGCTGCGCACGGTCGTCGCGCACATGCCGCCGCAAGTGGCCCAGGTGTGGTCCAGATTCCCGGACTGGATCCAGCAGGGCACGGTGTGGCTGCGGCCGTCCGACTTCGGCTGCGAGTGGCCCGGCAGCACGTTGACCAGCGCGTTGCACACACCATTCGCGGATCGTGGCGTGTTGTTGAAGTGGCTCAAGAAGCCGGAGTACGCCCCGCAGTTCAAGGCACTGTTCGACAGCCGCAACGAAGAGCGCTCACGGATCGATGCTCTTGAGAAACGCCTCCGCGCTGTGGCCTACGGCTGCACCACGCGTGCCGCGCTCGCCAAGGCGCTGCCCGAGTTCGAGAAGTACCTGCCCGCCGAGGAGGGCGGTGTCGACCGCACCGTGCCTGCCGTGGCGAACGTGGTGGCCGACTTCGTGAAGGCGGGCTGGCCGAAGGGTCAGGCACAAATCGCAGTGCAGTGAGGACTAAACCATGACCCCTCTCGTCATCTATCACGACCACTGCACCGACGGGTTCGGTGCGGCCTATGCAGCCTGGCTCACTCTCGGCGACGCTGCCGAGTACCTGCCCATGAGCTACGGCCAACCGCTGACGCGACCCGTCGCTGGGCGCGATGTCTACATCCTCGACTTCTCGTTCCCGCCCGAAGAGACGCGCCGCATCATCCGCGAGGCTGCGCACACGGTGTGGCTCGACCACCACAAGAGCGCATTCGAGGCGTGGTGCGGGGAGTACAAGCGCGGCATGCGCCGCGTCGAGGACGACCGCGACCAGGGGTATGGAGACGCCACGTACAAGATCATCCTCGACGACAACAAGTCGGGGGCACGGCTGGCGTGGGGGTATTTCCGTTCGCGGACTGTCCCGTTGAAAGTGCGCCTGATCGACGACCGTGACCGCTGGCAGTTCCACTACGCGGACTCGAAGGCGTTCCACGCCGGGCTGCAACTGCGCAAGCCGTGGACGTTCGACGACTGGCACAACCTCAACGAAGATAAGGTGATCGAGCAGGGCCGCACTGCCCTCGCCGTCTACCAGCAGCAGATCGACGACCGGGTTTGGGTGGCCAATCGCGTCACGATCGTCCCCGGCGTCATCGACTCACATCTCAGCTACCTGCCCCCCTGGCTGTGGTCATTGTCGAACCAGTGCTACGTCGCCGGCCTCGCCGTCAACTCGCCCATTCACCAGTCCGAGATCGGGCACGAACTCGCCACGGCGAGCGGTACGTTCGGCCTTGTCTGGTACTACGACGCGGCCACCGGGCGGGCCAACTGTTCGCTGCGCAGCAACGGCGACTACGACGTGAGCCTGATCGCCAAAGCGTTCGGTGGCGGCGGGCACCAGAACGCGGCCGGTTTCAACATCGACATGCCGACGCTGCTGCGCTGGCTGCCGGGACCCCAGGAGTGAACTTTGCAGATCGCCACGATCGACTTCGAAACCTACTGGTCCAGCGAGTACAGCCTGACCAAGCTCAGCCCGCTGGAGTACGTGATGGGCGACCCGTTCGAGCTGATCTCCTGCTCCATCAAGGTGGATGACTACCCGACCGACGTGTTCTTCGGAGAGCCGGCGATCCGCAAGGCGCTGCACTCGCTGGACTGGTCGGGCAAGGGACTGTGTGGGCACAACCTCTCGGGGTTCGACGCCTACATCACCGCCTACCGCCTGGGCATCCGCCCCCGGATGTACTTCTGCACGCTGGCGATGGCGCGTCCGCTGCACGCCAAGACGACCGGGCTATCCCTGGCCAAGTTGGTGGAGCACTACGGGCTGGGCGCCAAGCGCAACGCGGTGCTGCTGCAGACCAAGGGCAAGCGGCTCGCCGACTTCACGGAGCAGGAGCTGCGGGACATGCGGGAGTACAACCGCGACGACACCGAGCAATGCCGGGGGCTGTTCAAGAAGCTGCTGCCGCACTACTCGCCTAACGAGTTATGGCAGATCGATGCCCTGACCCGCATGCGCACCGAGCCGGCCTTCGAGCTGGACCGCCCTCTGCTGGAGACCGCCGCGAGTATCGAGCGGGATCGCAAGCACAAGGCTGTCATCGACCTGGGCCGGCAGCTGGGGGTCCCCTGGATTCACGAGGACGGCACGGGGCGTACCGCCGAGGAGGTGGAGGAGGACGTGCGCTCGCAACTGGCCAGTGCCCCCAAGTTCAGCGCCCTGCTGGAGAAGCTCGGGGTCGAGGTGCCTACGAAACCGTCCCCCACCAACCCGGAGAAGGAGGTGCCGGCGCTAGCCAAGACGGACGAGGCGTTCCTCGCGCTGCAGGAGCACGATGACCCCGTGGTGGCAGCCGCCACCCGGGCTCGGCTGGACGTGAAGTCCACGCTGCTGGAGACCCGCATCCAGAAGTTCCTCACCGCTGGTCGGCTGGCCGGGGGCAAGCTCCCGGTGCCTCTCCGGTACTGCGGTGCGGACACCACGGGGCGGGATAGCGGCGAAGAGTATAACTGCCAGAACCTTAGTCGAATCGACCCCGACAGACCTAGGCCATCCGACGCGTTGCGCAACAGCCTGCGGGCCCCCAAGGGTCACAAGGTCATCGTGGCCGACCAGTCCGGCATCGAGCTGCGGGTGAACCACTTCTTGTGGAAGGTGGCGGCCAGCATGGCGCTCTACCAGGAGAGCCCCGACAAGGCCGACCTGTACCGGGCGTTCGCCGGCCGCTACTACAACAAGGCCCCCGAGGCGATCTCCAAGCCAGAGCGGCAGTTCGGCAAAATCTGCCAGCTCGGTCTCGGCTTCGGTGCCGGAGCCCCGGCGTTCCAGCGCGTGGCCAAGATCATGGGCGGGATCACGCTCGCTGCGCCCGAGTCGGAGTCGGCGGTGTTGGCCTGGCGGTCGGAGTACGCCGACATTGTGCAGGGGTGGCGGGCCTGCGGGCACGCACTGACCTACATCGCCGCCGGGTCTCGCTCCGAGGTGGATCCGTGGGGGATGGTGACAACCTGCCAAGACGGCTTTGTACTGCCTTCCGGGCGCCTCATCCGGTACCCTGATCTGCGCGTCGAGGAGGATGGCACCTGGCCCGACGGACGCCCCCGGAAGTCCTGGTTCTACGCCCACGGCAGGTACAAGGCGCGCCTTACCGGGCCCAAGGCCACGGAGAACATCGTGCAGGCCCTGGCGCGCGACTCCATCTTCGACTGCGCGGTGGACTTCTACAAGCACACGCGGCTGCGCCCCGCTCTGCGGGTGCATGACGAGCTGGTGTATGTGGTCCCCGAGCAGGAAGCTGACGCGCTGCTTACGGAACTGCAGCGGATCATGCGGACCCCGCCACGCTGGTGGCCGGAGCTGGTCGTGTGGTCGGCCGGCGACGCCGCTGACTCCTACGGCGAGGCGAAATAACCACGCCATCAACATGCAATCACGCAAATTCACGCACACACTACCGTTAGGAGTAGACTTGCACGCACACCAGGGAGGCCCCTAACTACAGGAGAACGACATGACACCCGACCGACAAGCCCTGCTTGAGGCCGTCCGATACCTGGTCGAGTCAGACCAAGCGGAGCGCGAGGCGCAGGAGCTGGACACCGTGGTGCAGTTCGCCCGGCTACACCCGGTCAGGTTCAAGGGAGACCTCTCCACCCTCAACCCGCTGCTCGACCTGGCGCTCACGGATCCCGCGACCTTTGAGCGGATCCAGGCCCTCATCAATACCAAGCGCACCGCCGCCGGCAATGTGCCGGCCTGGCCTCCCGAGGAGCGAGAGCGCTTCGACGTGCGGACCTATCAGCGGGAACTGATGGCGCGGCGCCGGCTGCGCGTAGGCCGCGTGGTGGATGTAGAGAACTCGCTGCGCCCCGAGCGGGACCAGATCCGGGGCAACGCCCGGATGGAGTTTGAGCGCGTGCAGCTCAAGAAGTGGGGCGACCAGCTGCGGGCCCGGCTCGACGCAGCGCGCCTGAACTCCGGAGGCCGGCTCACCAAAGAGCACCTCCAGGGCATCACGGACAAGTTCTGGAGCGGCGTCCTCCAGCTCGTCGAGCTGGAGGACGCCGCCCGCATCGAGCGACTCAAGCCGGCGCACCAGCGTCGGCGCTTGACCTGAGAGAAAAAGAACCCCCGGCACTCAGGCCGGGGGAATACCATCAACAAGGAGAACAACACCCGACCCAACATCGGCCAGAA